>Ga0315308_1000017_pt1 | contig 91147 bp, 98 predicted proteins | sample TDP3_MG_FD_203078 | JGI IMG/M metagenome (GOLD analysis project Ga0315308, IMG submission 203078) | Freshwater sediment microbial communities from Lake Towuti, South Sulawesi, Indonesia - TDP3 | ecosystem: Environmental > Aquatic > Freshwater > Lake > Sediment | place: Indonesia: South Sulawesi...
CTGTGATAAGGACGGCGCATGTGCAGAAGGACGTTTTCCACTAAACCCGAACGGTTCTTTCCATGACATAGCTGGAATATGCAACCCAGAAGGAACAATATTCGGCTTGATGCCGCACCCTGAAAGAGCCTTTTACTGGTGGCAACAACCAGACTGGACAAGACAAAAGCAGATGCCACAGTATGGTGATGGAAAACTAATCTTTGAAAGCCTAATTGAACACCTAACCAAGAAGCTTTAAATCTTCAAGATGTGGAAGCCCTGTCCTAGCGCCCATTTTCATTATGCACCTTGAGGCTACAAAATTGCCAAGCCTTCCGCACTCATAGAGGCTTTTGCCATTAATTAAGCCGTAGAGAAAGCCCGCACAAAAAGCGTCGCCAGCACCCGTCGTGTCGATAACATTCACTTTAAAGGCCTCTATATGGCGGCTTTCCCTTCCGTCCGTCACGTAGCAACCTTTGCTGCCCAGTTTCACGGCGATTATCCCCACACCCTTTTCAAGCAGAACTTCAGCGCCTCTCCTATAATCAGCCACCTTAGTCAATAGTTCAAGTTCGCTCAGATTTGGCATAAAAACAAACGTCCGCTTTATCAGCGACTCCAGCGTGGCTAACCCTTTTCTGGCGTACAATTCTCCGGGGTCGAGGCTCACCTTAACGGTTGGGGGTAACGCTTCTACGAGCTTTCTCTGGGCCTGGAAGGACTTGTCTCCGACAAAGGACGTTAAATGCAAAAAGAGTGTTTGAAGTGCATATTCCCTGTTTATTTCGCTGAATTCTATTGTGTCGTTTACGCCCGGGTCAACATATAATGCTCGTTCGCCTTTCTTGTCCACGAAGCCCATGACCGTTCCGCTTCTGCCATGTTTTGCGTGGATTATGCCGTTTGCGTCGACGCCTTCTCTGCAAAAATCTTCAACCAGCATCCTGCCCTCTCTGTCGTCGGCAACCTTCCCTATAAAACCCACCTTACAGCCTAGCCTCGCCAAGCCCACGATGGTGTTGGCTGCTGAGCCTCCACAAGCCTCTTCGCATTCTATTATGTAGCTCTCTTCTTCTGCCCTGGCTATTTTGTTTACCTTGAAGAGTTTGTCCAAGTTCAGGCCGCCGAATCCCACGGCGTCAAAACGGCTCATGGAAACAGCTCTCGCAGATAAATCTTGTAGTCGCCCAGTTTTCCACCGTAGTTTCCAGCGGAAATTTTTACCACACCATCAACGTTTAGTGTTGCCTCGATTCCTGCTTTCATGGCTTCTTTAACGGCTCGCATCGAAACGCCATTAATCACTATCTCTGGAATGTAGTTAACACACTCAGGTACTTTTGATGCCTTGCCCAGTTTCTTTTTTAGGGACGGGCAGTATGGATGGTTCGTCGTCGGTCCTATCAACGGAAAACGAGTCTCAGTTTTTGAGCCAGCCGAACAAGCGTCGAAGGGAGTTATTACGCCTTCAATTTGGCTTATGGCTTCTAGCGCTTCTTTCCCAGCGTCCATCACCGCCTTCTTTGTTTTGCACATGTACCAGAAGTTGCCGCCAGATATTCCCCGTGCATAGCCAATGTACCGTTCTATAAGAAAGTCGGGCACCATGATTGGAACAACAATCACGTTACGTCCATAAAGTTGTTCCTCCCACTCAAATCCGTCTCCACAATGTCCAACTCTTTCCATCATGTCTATTCTTCCTTCAGGTTTCACAGATAAAGCGTCAAAGACAGCGGTGAAAGGCTTAACCAGAATGTCTTGACGAATCCTATAAGAAAGCTCCTTTTCAAAACGCCCGACCAAATCTTCTAAGGGCTTTCCTTTGTCCAAACCCTTCCAAAACTGTAATATTGCTCCTTTTCGCTTGTCGGGTGTTTCTCTTCCACTTAGCCATTTTTCAACTCCGCTGTCGACCCTGCCTATAACTCCTGAGGGCGTTGCGGTGGCGTCTTCTGCCGCCTTCCTTAATGTTTCTTCGTCGTCTGCGGTGACAATAACTCGACAGTAGAGACCGTCGAAAGCTTCTGCGTAGGTGTCTTCAATTTTGGACTTCTTAATCATTTATCCCAGCCTCCCGATGGCTTCTCCTCTGACCTTTTTTCTGAATGCGCTGCTTTTTTTTGTTAGAACCTCGATATTTTTGCTTGTTATTATTTTAACTTTGGGCAATTCTCTGGGATATGACTTGAAAAGGCTGTTGAGCAACGTTTGGTTTACTGGAATTTTCTTTAAAGCTTGACGGTTCCAGTTTTTAGCAAGGCTTAGGGTTTGCCTTTTTCCAAATCTACTGAACACGTCTGCAATCACAGCGGTCACAATGCTATTCTCCGATAATACGGCGATTTCAGCGTTTTTTATGGCGTATTGATTACCGTTAAAAGAGACCGCCAAGCCACCGTTTTCCCTCACAAGCCTAAGGGCTTCAACATCCGTTATGCTGTCACCCACATACATTACATCCGCTAATGCTACGCCTACCCTTTGAGCTGCATCCTTCACAGCCTCAGCCTTCTCACCACCACCAGCAGGATTGACTTCGGAGAAAATTCTCCCAGACTCCATGCAAGCTATTATCTTCCAGAAAATCTCATCTAATCGCCCAATTGTTTTCTGGACTTTTTCTGAAAAATCGTTTAGAGATTTTGCTTCTGGGGGAATTTCGATTATTGGCATCTGGGCGATTTCCTTTGCTATTTCTTTCAGTCTGGTTTTTTCTTTTTCTGTTATGTGGTATTTGTCGATGCTGAGCCTCGTGCAATAGGCGTTTTCGTAAGGGAAGTCTATGGCGTGGCATAGGGCTTTTATGTAGTGTTCGTAGCTTGTGCTTACGACAAAGGCATAAGCCACACCGCTCACATACCTCAGCGCATCCTTCACGCCCGAAATTAAAACTAGGCTTTGGGCCGAAAACTCCCGCATTTTACTGTCGGTAACGTCGTAAGCCTTGAGGAAGGGCAAAATGAGCTTTAAGGTGTCGCCAGCCTTGTAATGCGGCCTTTTTAAAACGTCTGCCATCGCGTCATCGTATCTGCTTATGACTGTAAAGAGTCTGTCCCCGTTTGGAATGAAATGGGATGTTACTTCGAAGGCGTTGTCATTCTTTGAGATGGGTCCTTCACAGTCAGATACGAAAACCCTTTTCACTGCTTGCGCCTCAACTCCTCCATATGCCTTACGCTCTTTTCTATGTGCTGTTTGGAGGCTATGTCTGTTCTGTGCCAGAGGGCTCCACCTTTTATGGCTCTTACGCCTTCCAAAGAGGTTTGCCTGGCTGCTTCGATGTTTTCGCCTATGCCTACAACGCACACCGCCCTAGATTTGAGGGCATAAGCTTCGCCGTTGCGCAGTTCCATGGCTGCCGGATAAACACGAATTTTATCGCCGTGCTTTTTGGTTAGTTCATGCGCCTCGGTTAAGTCAACTGGCTTGCCAATTTCATCCTTATTCACAAGTTGTGGAAAAGCGTCTATGCGTCCGCCATAGTCTGGTGGAGCCTTGTAGGTTACAACTGTTGCTGCCTTTTCCAATTCGATACGTGTTAGGCTGCCTTCTAAGATTTTAAAGCAGATGTCAACAAAGTCTTCTTTTAGGATGGGCAGAATGTTCTGTATTTCCGGGTCTCCGGGCCGGCTGTTGTTTTCAAGAATTTTCGGTTCTTTGCCGGTGTGAATAAAAGCCACGTAGAAGGGGATGCCTCTAAAGCCTGTGCCATCCTCAGCTCTCCATTTTTCGAAGATTCTGTTGACGATTTCTATCTCTTTTGCTCTGTCCGCATCTGTCATGAACGGTAAAACGTCGCCAACATCCTTGTAGGAACCCATTCCCCCAGTGAGTGGTCCCTTGTCATTGTCAGAAGCTCTTTTGTAGTCTCTCGTGTCTGGCAATGGCACTAGGTGTTTGCCATCACAGAAGGCTTGGAAACTTGATTCTTCTCCTCCGATTTTTTCTTCTATTAGGACCGGGCCTTGTTGAAAGTTCGGTAGGAAATGTTCGAAGAGTTGCTCGCGGTTTGTGAAGTCGTCTCCCCACACGCCTACCCCTTTTCCGGCTGCTGGCTGGTCAGGCTTAACAACCGCCCTATTCTCGAGTTCGTCAAGCCATTTGTAAACAGCCCTTCTCACCTCTTCTCGGCTTTTGTAGTCTTTTGGATTGAAAATTTTGAAGCAGGGGTTCACTTCTGGCACGATTTCTTGGAACAATAGCCGCTGTTGGACTTTGCTTGATTCTATGGCGTATTTCTTTGTTGGACAAATCATTGGTATGTCTGTCCGCTTTTCTACGAGGTCGCGTACGCCTTCTACTATTGGTTTTTCCGGGCCAACTATGCCGAAGTCAATTCTGTTTTTGTTGGCTTCTGCGAATCTGCAGATTTCCTCTACGTTCAAGTCTGGTGTGACAACATGTTTAGCGGCTTTTTTAATGTTGAAGGGGTTTCGCTGTTTATCCGCAACATAAATTTCCACATTATAGTTTGTGCTTCGTGCGAAAGCGTCAACCATGGCCACTTCTCTTGCGCCGTAAGAAACAACAAGTACGCCAACCTTCTCCATAACCAACTCCCGTCAAATAACTAAAAGATAAACATGATATTCTAATTTGTTTTACTACTAGGCTTTTTCGATGGCTTCTGCTATTTCGTAAAGTCTTCCTGTTTCCTCATAACCTTCCATGAACCTTCTCTTCATTTCGTCTGCTATCTTTTGCGCTAGTGGTGTTGGATATTTCCCTGTTACGCATGCGAGGCATAGCTGGTCTCTGGTGAATCCTGTGGCTTTTACAAAGTTTTCTATTGACTGGTAGCGTACTGCATCTGCGCCTATGATTTCCGCTATTTCTTTAGCGGTGTGTCTTGAGCCTATTAGTTGACCGTAGGTTGCCATGTCTATTCCGTAGAAGCATGGTCCGATTATGCGCGGAAAGGTTACGAATAAGTATACTTTTTTGGCTCCCATTCTGCGGAGTTTCTCTATCACAACTTTTGTTGTGTCTCCTCTGACTATGCTGTCTTCCGTCACTATGACACGTCTTCCCTTAACTTTCGATGCTAGGATGTTGATTTTCTTATCTATTGTTGCGTATCGCTCTTTATTTAGCAGAATGAAAGCCCTTTCTGTCACGTAGCGATGCCTGCGGGAAGCCCTCTCCCACCTCAAGCCAGACTCTTCATGAACTCCTAAAGCTGAATCGTCGCCGGTTTCCGGCAAGGAAATAATTATGTCCGCATCTTTAATTGAGCCAGGATTCTCCCTAACTAGGTTTCTTCCAAACTCTTCGCGAACCTCATAAACATATCTCTCATCGAACCGTGAATCCGGTCTGGCGAAATATGCAAATTCAAAGGCGCAAAAAGCCTTGCGCCCTTTGTTCACTAATTTTTCTCTGCCAAAACCATCCTCGGAAACCGTCACGAGTTCGCCTGGTTCAACTTCAAAATCCTTTTCAAAACCGTTTACGTCTAGACCAACGGTTTCTGATGAGAAGGCGTAGGTTGCTCGGTCTTCGCTGTGGCCGGCGCATAGTGGTCTTATTCCATCTGGGTCTTTGAAGGCGAAGAATTTGCCGTCTTTTGTTATGCCAGCCACTGAGAAGGCTCCTTCGATTTCTTGCATGCATGTTTTGACTGCCGACGCTAGGTTTTTGTCCTTCAAGAGTTCGATTAGGAGTTTGTGGCAGATGAGGTCTGCGTCGCACTCGTAAGAAAATCTCGGGAACTCCTTGCATATCTCTTTTTTGACTTTGAAGGTGTTGACGACGTTGCCATTAAAGGAGACAGCCAGCTTAAACCCGTTTCTGGAGGCTGTGACTGGTTGTGTTCCTCTTATCAACGATTTCTCGTCACACTTTCCAGAAGTGGTGTATCTAACGTTTCCTATGCCAACATGTCCCGGCAATCGTCCAAACCACTCTTGGATTGCGCTTGTCTTTATTTTTGGTATGAGGTCCAGGCTTCTGTGAACGTGAAATTTTCCATCATGATACGTGAGAAACCCGTGGGACTGGTGACCTCTGTGGTTTTGGGCCCTCATCCCCCAGTATATGTAGGGGAATATGGGCTGTTTTTCGAAGTCTATTGCTCCGAATACGCCGCATGCGATTTTTAACTGCTCTCCCATGGTTGCCAATAATAAGGCGGGTATTTATCAGTTTTTATAACATCTTTAACTAAAAACAACATTGCTTTCGTTAGAACGTAATTATTTTCTCTTTCGAATCCCATGGGTTGAGAGGCTAACTCGATTGGGGTTGCGATAAAACAGACTTGGATAGGCTTGTTTGTAATTGTATCTTAAAATCCTAATCGCTGATTAATAATCTCGACCAAAAATGTTGTTCTCTACGAGTCTATGTGGTTGTTGAATCTAACGGTTGGTCATTTGACTGTGCTTGAGGTTATTGTCAGCTCTGCGCCTGTAACAACGCGAATCCACCAGTTTAGCGGCGTGAAAGAGTCATTGTAGTAGACTATGAGCCTCGCCACGGAGCCTATTGGAGCGTTGTACGGAACATTGCCATTCCATGTCAAGGTTTTAGTTTGACAAGGCCTAAGCGTTAAGGTTTGAGGTGCCCCACTCCAAGTCCATGCTTCTCCTTCAAAGGCCGTGTTGACAGACCATGTGCCCTCGCCTCTCCCGGTGTTTTTGAACGTGACCTTCACAGTGAAAGCCTCGCATGGCGGTTTATCGACAACGCCGCCGCCTCCACACGCAAAACAAATCAATGATTGGTCGTTTGATCTTACAGTTGAAAAGCCAACCATAATAACCAGCGTAGCCACTGCAAGAGACACTAAAGCGTACCTTTTCATAAACTTCCCTTCTCTCCTTTAGAGAAATAAATCTGCATCCGCCTCTTTATCCGTTCTGTAGAATACTTCTATAAAATAATAATAGAACTCTGCATTACAATCTCTGATTCAATCTATATATAAGGGAGGGGCTAGCTTCCAGAGAGACTCTCACCTCATAACATTCAAAAAGTGCAGAAAACTTATGTGAACCTATCCGTATTGGTTTGCCTAAACCCCAAAAATTCTCTATGGCGTAAGCCTGAACTTGTCTCTTGGATAGAGCGTTACTTCTCTGATGTTCCTCTTCCCAGTCAACATCATACTCAGCCTTTCCAAGCCTATGGCCCAGCCCGCATGTGGCGGCATCCCATAATCAAAGGCCTGCAAATGAAACTTGAAAGAATCCGGGTTTAAGCCCTTCTCTCTCAACCTTTTTATGAGAAGTTCCTTCGTTGCAATTCTTGTTCCACCAGAGACCAACTCCAACCAACGCCACATTAAATCAAAACCCTCGCACAATTCCGGATTGTCGTCGCGTGGCTTTATGTAGAAGGCTTTGGAATGCGTAGGCCAATCAGTTATGAAATAGAAGTGCGGGTGGATTTTGCCCAGAGTTCTCAAGGCTGGCGTTGGGATGTCCTCTCCCCACGGAACTTCTACACCTTCACGTTTCAACTCCTTTAGAACCCCATCGTAAGTCAAGCGTTTAAAGGGAACCTCTGGCACCTCTACTTTGTGCTTCAGCAAAGCCAACTCTCTTCGGCATTTTTCATTCACAGCCTTGCAAACACGTTGCATCAACCCCTCAAGCAATCGCATTACATCATCAGCATCCGCAAATGCCTCCTCAATATCCACCGAGACAAACTCGCTCGAGTGAAAAGGCGTGTGAAATTCTTCAGCCCTAAAAAAGGGACCAACTTCAAAAATCTTTTCAAGACTCATGACAAGCTGTTCCTTATACAACTGTGGACTCTGAGCGAGAAAAACTTTCCTGCCGAAGTAATCAACTGGGAAAAGCGCTGCGCCACCTTCGGTCGCTGAAGCAATAATGCGTGGCGTGTGAACTTCGATGAAGCCTCTCTCAAATAGGAGAACCCGTATTGCCTCTAGGGCTGTGTGCTGAATCTTGAAAACTGCTATGCTTTTGTCTTGACAAAGGTCCAAAGCCCGTGCGTCCAATCGAACATCCAGGTTTGCAGGTGTTTTTCCAGTGATGTCAATTGGCAATTGAGGCGTGGCTGTGCTGAAAACCTTAATCTCCTTCGGTATAACTTCGACTCCTCTGGGCGTCACCTCAGTCTTTTTCACAACCGCCTTCACGCCTATGCTATACCTCTTCTGCAAGACATCAGATTTCGACAAAACTTCGCTGCTCACCTTTTTCCGTGGAACAGTAACTTGCACGGTGCCCTCCCTATCCTGCAATATTATGAAGCGGATTCCACCCAAATCCCTAATCTCTTGAACCCAGCCGAAAAGCGTAACCTCTCCGCCGTCCATTTCAGGCTTGACATCCACAGAGTAATGCGTCCTACGCCAATCACCAACGGAATCTAACTTCATGGGTTCACCGCCAGACCTAGTCTGCAAACTCCACACGCAAGGTCATGTTGCGAACTTTACGGGCAATCTCCTTTAAAGCCTTTACATCAAAAGGCGGTTGAGAACCGCGCCTCTTCCTCAAAATTACCCTGGTCTCAGTAGTTCCGTCGGGCAACCAAATCGTGTTAATCGTCACGATACTCAAGGGGGCAAACAAATCCTCCAAAAACTTTCTATCGTCAACCCCATACTCCAAAACACGAACACTCTTACCAATTTCCTCACCCAAGGCCTTAATAATTTTCCCCCCATAGCTTAAAAGACGGGAAACATCCCCAGGTCCAACAATTATCGCCAAAGTTTTGTCGGCGTCAACAGCCCCATGAAAATACACGTTCTGAAGAGAGGGATACTTCTCCTCTAAAGGCAACAACAAACGAGCGATTTTTAAGTCTAATTCGCTCACTTCGCCAGACTTAACTCTACCTAAACACCTTTGACACAGTATTCCACTCTTTAAACAGAAACTGCACAACACGGTTTTCACTTGTAAGAGCGCCCTCCACAAATAAAGGAGGGGCGGCGGAGCATTGCAAGCTTACGCAGATCCACTGCTCTATCGTTCAAGCGTTATCTCGATCGTGCTGACATTTGTTGGCGTGCCACCCTCTTCTCTGGGTGCCATTTGTTGCGTTCCAACGCCAACTTTTTTGATTTTTACGTCTGGTAGGAACCGGCGTCTTACGACTTCAACGACGTCAACTGCTCGGCTTATGGATCTTCCTCTTGCCTTAACATTTACTTCTTTCGCTCCGCCGTGAAAGAGGGTTATGCAAGCCAGTACATAGTTCATTACTGGCTTATTTCCGATCAACACTGCGTTGCTTTCTGACATTTTGTACCGCCTCACTCCTAGTTTCCATATTTTCTATGGCTTCATAACCATTTTTGTCGATAAATAAATACATTACGGTTTTAACTTCTATGCGATAAAAATCAAAGGCTAAAATCACTTCTCTCTTACATTTTGGTTTTGCTAAACTTTTAAATAAGCGATACTATTGTAAAGCTTAAGCTTAACAAAGTACTAGATAGAGGAGAACATCTTGGAAACACTTACAAGACGCCCAGTACAACTGCTGCGAATGCTCTATGAAAAAGGCAAATCCACAAACACTTACACGCTTCGTGTAAAACAGAAGGAGTTAGCAAAGCAAATAGGCATAAGCAGACAGGCATTAAACGTTCACCTACGAAAACTCAGAGACCTGAACTATATACGCACTGGCAGGGGCTTCATAGACGTGACCGAGAAAGGACTAAGTGCGCTTGGAATGTCTTCAACCCCCGCATTTGTATTCCTCAAAGTGTCACCCTACAAGAGAACGCATGCCTACGAAAGGGTCAAAGAACTCGCAGTTCAAAGAGCCTTCAGAATAGCGGGCGACGTTGACGCCCTCTTAATAGTTAATAGGGAAAAACTCGACGAAGTCTTAAAAAACTTATCTTCTATTGATGGCATACAAGACACAAAATCCTACGTCACAATAGAAACCATAAAGTAAGGAGAGAATCGTAATGAAGCTCTTCGAATACGAAGCCAAAAACATACTTGTAAAGTACGGAATCCCAACACCCCAAGGTGGATTAGCAACAAGCGCAAGCCAAGCCCTCGAAGTTGCAACTAAACTAAAACCACCATTCGCAGTCAAAGCACAAGTGTTGGTCGCTGGGAGAGGAAAAGCTGGCGGAATACTCTTCGCCAATTCTATACCAGGGGTAGAGAAGGCTGCGGAAAAACTGTTAGGCACGCAGATAAGGGGCATACCCGTCAACAGTGTGTGGATCGAAGAGAGAGTGCAAGTAAAAAAGGAACTCTACTTTGGCATAACAACTGACAGATTTAACCAAAGCTACGTTGCAATCGCTTCCGCGGTTGGCGGGATGGAAATAGAGGAAATAGCCCAAAAATCTCCCGAAAAAGTCATAAAATTTCTGATAGATCCTCAACATGGTTTTCACTCCTTCCACGCCCGCCAAATCGCAAGAAAAATGGGTTACAGTGGCAACCCACTTTCTGAACTTGGAAGAATTTTTGAAAGACTATACTGTGTCGGCATGGATTACGACGCGGAATTAATCGAGATGAACCCTCTAGTTGAGACTGTTAATGGAAGATTTGTCGCGGCAGACGCCCGCATGATAATAGACGACAACGCCCTATTCCGCCACCAAGAGTACAGAAAGAAGCTCCTAGAAGGAGAGGGCGAACTCACCCAACAAGAGATCGAGGCCATAAAAAACGACTTAGCCTACGTTAAACTGGACGGAAACATAGGCGTCATAGGAAACGGAGCAGGCCTCGTAATGGCGACGCTAGACACAATCCGGTACTACGGCGGAAAACCAGCGAACTTTCTTGACGTCGGCGGCGGAGCACCCGCGGAAAAGGTAGCCACAGCCCTCAAAATAGTGCTTTCAGACCAAAAAGTCAAGGCACTCTTCATAAACATTTTGGGTGGAATCACCCGCTGCGACGAGGTTGCACGGGGAATCCTAGAGGCAAAGGCAAAAGTTGGAGTAACAAAACCCATGGTTATCAGGCTTGTGGGCACAAACGAAGAAGAAGGAAAAAGAATACTGACAGAAGCCGGAATGCACGTGCTAGAAAGCATGGAAGAAGCGGCGCAGCGGGTCGTTGAAATCTCTAGGCATGGAGGCAAATGAATTGGGAATAATAATTGATAAAAACACTCGCGCAATCGTTCAAGGCATAACTGGAACCCAGGGAACATTTCACACCAAGCTCATGCTGGAATACGGAACAAAAATCGTCGCAGGCGTAACCCCCGGGAAAGGTGGAACCGCAATCCACGGCGTTCAAGTCTATGACACAGTTGAGGAAGCCCAAGGAAAACATTCGGCAAACGCTTCAATAATCTTTGTCCCTGCCCCATTCGCTGCAGACGCGGCCTTAGAAGCCTTGGAAAACGGAATAAAAACCATCGTGATAATAACGGAACACATTTCAATAAAAGACGCGGTCAGCGTAATGACGTACGCAAAACAAATCAACGCCACAATCATCGGACCGAACACCCCAGGCATAATAACTCCCGGAGAAAGCAAACTTGGAATAATGCCAGCACACATCTTTAAATCCGGAAGCATAGGCATAGTTTCAAGGAGCGGAACACTCACATACGAAATAGCAGGAGGTCTAACCAGAAAAAACTTAGGACAGTCAACATGCCTCGGCTTGGGAGGAGACCCAATAACAGGCTTGAACTTTATAGACGCGCTGAAAATGTTTGAGAAGGACGCGCAGACGAAAGCCGTTGTTTTGATAGGGGAAATCGGTGGCAACCTCGAAGAACTAGCAGCCGAATACGTCGCCAAAGAAAAACATCCAAAACCAGTTGCCGCCTTCATAGCTGGACGCTCTGCTCCACCCGGAAAACGGATGGGACACGCCGGCGCAATAGTGATGGGCAAAGCTGGAACAGCTGAAAGCAAAATTGAAGCCTTCAGAAAAGCTGGCATAAAAGTGGCTGAAAAACCGAATGACGTAGTAAAACTTGTCAGCATTTAGAAGACAATGAATGTCAATCCCTCTGATGAGTGGCATAAAGTATATTTGATGGTTGGTTATCTGAGTTTTAGCCACATAAGAGGTTAAACAAATGCCAATTATGGATCCGCTTAAAAAGACCCTTGCTCAGAAGCATAGACTCTACATGAAGATCTGCCGAGAGTGCGGTGCAAGAAATGCTGGAAGTGCGGTTAAATGTAGACGGTGCCGAAGCAAGAACTTACGCTGGAAGAAAAGAGAAATCGTAAAGTAACTTATTCTCTTGATTCTTGTTAAAGGATTTCAAACAAAGTTTCAATGTTGAAAACGGTGTTTGCACAACCATTCTTTACCAGTGGAACAGCTTGACCAGCTACGCCCATACTACTCAATGCACCTCCGCTCATCCTTATCTCTTCACCACAAGCAACACCGATAACACCTTCGTAATGTTTAGTCTTCAAAATTTTTGAAACACAAGAGCCGCCAGGCAAGATGTAAACGTCATAACCCTTTTTCTTGGCAAAAGACACAGTCCTGTTAATTAAACAGTCCGGAGAACAGTGCGCACAAACATAAGTTGGCAAATCCGGGTTAAAGGTCGCCTTACAACGGCTATCCATGTATTTCCTAGAACAGTGTGGCAGGAAAAGCGCCCTTTTTCTTGTTTGCACGAATCTTTCTCTCTCTATTAGATTTCTTGCTTGCATGTCTATGAGGTCTTGGAGAAGAACCACAGCATCAGATAAGTCGAGGCCTGTTGCCTCTTGAATCCTGAATTTTCTTATAATCTCCTGCACTGTTCTGCCGATTTTTTTGTGCAAACGCTTTTGATAGCCAACCTTAGTTATCTCGGTGAAGAACAAACGTGGAATCCTCGAAAGGTCAAAGATGAACTTATAGGGCATAAAAGATATAGCGAAAGACAAACTTTTAAAATTAACTACTGCTTATTATTTCAAGTCAAAAAGTGCTGATGTTGAGGAGGAGGCTTGACGTTGGGTTTACTGGATAGATTCAGAAGGAAAAAGAAAAAAGGCAGTGAAAAAGCAAGACAGGTGACTGAACTTGAACAGCTTTGCGGAGACGACAAAGAAGCATACGAAGCATTATTAAACACGATGTACCTTGACCCCAGAAAAATCGAAACCTCGATGAAGGACGCCGCCGAAAATGCCAAAAAATTTGAAAAGGAAAAGGATTTCATAAAAGCTAACACATGGTATAGAATTGCAGGGGGTCTGGCAATCTACGAAGGAAATGTGAAAAAGGTTGTAGAATTTTTCGGTGAAAGCCAAAAAATTGCAGGCGTGGAGTACGTAATCCTGAAAAACCCGGAAAAAGCTGTAGCCATGGCTCAAGAATACTACAAAAAATATTTAAAAGCCTGATCCCTAAAAATCCATAAGCGATTTAGGGGTAAATTAAGGTTAACTGCTATTTTTCTATTTTTCTGCTTCTTCGACATACCCCAGAAGGTCTCTTAGAGACTTCACTTCTTCCCGCAGCATGTGCACTTCGCTCTCAAGGGCGCTGGCTCTTGACTCTGCAGCTTTCCTTAATTTTTCAATCTCAATCATCAAATTTGCACGTTCGGTCTCCAAGGTCTTTATTTTTTCACGCAGATTCTTCAAAGTCTGCATAAGCTCTCCCCTTATTCCTTTAATTCTTTCAACCATATTTTTAATACTTACTGTCTCTTCAATTTTGGTTTCGACTTCTAAGGCAGCTCTAAACCTAGCTCTACAGCTTGGACACTCAAATATTCCCATGGCAAGCTTAGGTTCTTCACCCTTTTTCAGTGGTTTCCGAGAGGGAATAGGCCAAGTCTTAACTGGACTCGCTACCTCCACCCCACATTTTGGACACTTAACCAAACTATACATCCCCTCTTATAGTTATCACCACTAGAATCTAAAATGTGTTTTGCAGTAACCGCATGACAAATCTGCGGAAAAACTATTAATTGCAAGCATGTGAGATATAGAATCGGCAGGTGAAAGGATTATGCAAACTGTTGAGATGAAGACCAAGCTGGAGGAGAGGATTAAGGCGTTAGAAAAGGAGAAAGGCATGCTTTTGGAGGAGGTCAGACAACTTAAAGAAGTTGTGGAGTTAAGCGAGAAGACAAAGGATTTAGAAAGTGAAGTTAAAAAATTGAAAGAAGAAGTCAAAGCTTTAAAAGATAAGATTCCGCGAGAATTTCTCCAGGAACTCGGCGAGGTCGCGTCCGCTTTACTGAGAGAAGGCGAAGAGGAGAAAAAGCCAAGCGAAGAATGTCCCAGCTGTGAGGAGGAAGAGGTTCTCTAGAACTGAAAAAGTGAACGACGACTGGATATTAGAAAAAGAGGGACGGTTTAGATAGTCATCTGGAACATTAACCGCTCAACAAGCTCTTTGTAACGGTTTCGAATGGTAACCTCGGTTACTTGCGCAATCTCGGCTATTTCCCTTTGCGTTTTTCTTTCGCCAGTCAACACCGAGGCTATATAACTTGCGGCGGCTGCTATGCCCGTGGGGCCGCGGCCGGAGGTTAGTTTAAGTTCCTTTGCCGCAGCCAGGATTTTGTGGGCGATTTCCTCGACTTTTCCCTGCATTGTCAGTTGGTTTGAGAACTTTGTTATGTATTGGCTTGGCTTGAGAGGTGGGATGGAGTAGTCAAGCTCCTTGATAAGAAAACGGTAGCTGCGACCAACTTCCTTTTTGTTTACGCTCGACGCTTGTGCTATCTCTTCCAGTGTCCTGGCTAGTCCGCACTGCCTGCAAGCCAAATAGATTGCTGCGGCAGTTACGCCTTGGATGGATCTTCCGCGTATTAGCCGTTCTTTTACGGCTTTTCGGTAGATGACTGAGGCTGTTTCAAGGATGTTTTTGGGAAGACTTAGGTTGTTAGCGATTTTTGTGATTTCGGATAATGCGAAGGCGAGGTTGCGCTCTGTTGCGTCTGAAACTCTTATGCGGCGCTGCCACTTTCTGAGGCGGTAAACCTGAGCCTTCTGCCCGGGTGACAGGCTTTTTCCATAAACATCCCGGTCGTGCCAATCAATCATCGTTGACAAGCCTTTATCGTGAATCGTGTAAGTTAGGGGCGCGCCGACCCTTGTCCGTTTCGCCCTTTGTTCGTCATCGAAGGCTCTCCACTCTGGTCCCCTGTCGGCTATTTTTGCTGCTACTACGAAGCCGCAGTCCATGCAGACTATTTCGGCACATTCGTAATCGCGCATGAGTCTGGTGCTGCCGCACTCTGGGCAGCAGTGGACCTTTATGTGTTCAACGTTGGGCACTGGCGACGGAGGGTCGGAATCCTCACACCCTTCTCCATCATCGCTCAATTTTTATCTTCTCCTTTCTCCTCCTGAGGGGAAGCACATACAGCGTTTTGTTCATCAATTTTTTGGGTTCTCGAATCGTAGGTTTTACGGCTGCGTAAGGCGCGGGTACCGGACCAAATATGTCAAAGATCTCTCCAACCGTCTTCAAATTCTCATCAACGACTGTTTCTCCGATCTTCGGAATGTTTTCAATCCTTACTATGGCGTTTCGACTTGGACTTATGTGGAGGACTCGGCCCAGTCTCTGCAAACTTTTGGATTCCCCTCACGAAAAGTGAAAGGGTTCAACGAGGCAGTTTATTTAAACCTTTCTACAAGAATATATGTGACAGAAGCTTTTTGTTCCTTATCAAAAATACTGTAGAATCTTTCACGGTATTCTGGAGGATGAAAAGAATAGACGGAGAACTCGTACTCTTTCACTATTCTTCCCTCACCCTCAATTATTGTCTCTGTTCTCCTTCATCATTATCGTGAACCTCTAGGGGGTGGTGGTGGAATCTGAATCATGTCTGCCATGCCATCAAGTCTGTCTCTAGCTCTTGCAAGTTCGAAAACCACTGAAAGAATAGGTCTGACTTTCTGTCCCAGTTTTCTTGTGGCTTCTTCCACAGATGCGAATTCCTGCTTTTTTATGTAGGCAATCAGTTCATCTAAATCTTTGAGAGCCTTTGGTAAATGCCTGCTACGAATTCTAGACAACTCGATTCTGAATCTATTGATTCTCTCGCTTGCACTTTCACTAGGAGCGAAACAGTCAACTTGCACGATCAAGTCTTCTAAATCTCTAAACTCACCATCAACCCATTCTTGAACCATATTTCGCAACTGCTCCAGAAGTGGTATCGAATGTTGAAGCATTAATCTATCTCGCACTTCTCGTCTTGCTCTGATGGCATCTAGAGCAGGTTCAGAATTACTACTCACTTCCTATCACCTTCTGTTCACTATTTTGATTAATTCTTTGGTTCAGCTATAACACTTTTGCACTTCTTACATTTTCAATCTTTAACAGTTCATACATAGGAATGATGATCTTAACTTTTGGTTCTAAGTTAGATTGTTCAATAAAAATCTTATTTACCTCAAGATAATTCCAACAACCACAAGTCTTTCATCCCATTCTGAGGCGTGTCTTAATGTCTTACGCACTGCCTCCTAGTTTACTTAGAAGCTCTATCCATGCCTGAAGGTGTTCTTCTTTTATCTCGGAACTTGTACTGAATTCCACCTTAAGACTCTCATTGTACATGTCAATGAAGTCCTTTGTGCTTCCAATTAGTCGTAGATAGTACTTAATGGATGGAATCAAACCGTTGATGATTATTTCACATCCATGATCTTCACGAATCTGCGACACTAGCTCTGCAATATCATCTTTCTCTTCTTCAACCAAAAATGGCTCTGCTGAAGTTAGAACATAGTAGCGATTTACCTTAGTGGACTTTATCTTCTCATCATATATTGTCTCAACCATGTCATAACTAATCGGTATTCCTAGTTTGATCTCGACCACTTCAAAGAAATCTCCATTCTCATCAACAACTTCCACATCACCAAGACTTCCTGCCTTCACATCAGCAGTCACATGGCTCTTGAGAGGCAGCAGTTTCTTTGATTTAAACCTAGCAAGTTCATTCACCATTATTTGATAAAGAGAGTAGATCGCCAAGACAGGCAACTTTGAAGCTCCGTATGAATGATAGTCTCCACTGAAATGCTCTTTTAACAAGTTCACAACTGTACCAATTGGATATCCCGTGGAGACTCTGGGAATCTTCATAAGCTGTGTTTGGATTCGATGCTTCTCCATTTCTAGATAAATGAAGAGGGCAATCAAGTACTTTTCTGGATTTACGTGTCTCTCCTCTATTGAATGCATAATCTGAAGAAAAGCAGTTTTGACTTCTTTATTACGTATCTCACCTTGGAAGTCTAACGTAAAAGGACGTGGTTGTTCTAGCGATCTAGTCAGCCATCCACTTTCTTTCATGGAATATTTCTGGAAATGTCTGTGCATAAAAGGTGTTACAATCTCAGTATCTAAGGTTCGACCTGAGTAACCTCCTTCCATCTTGCTCTGGTGAAGTCTTACATCTTGTGACGGAGTTTCTATTTTCTTGACAAGAGAGGTGATCAGAACAGACAGAACTGCTTTTTGACTTGGAGCATTCTTCACAATTGTTCTTACCCATTGAATCTCTTCCCCATTAAGGTTCTTTAGAAAGTCTTTTCCATCGTCTTTCTCTAGTTCAGACCTAGCTCTAGTTAGTGCAGTGTTCAAGATTTCTTCCGGACGTCTTACTGGCATCTATCAACCTCGCTCAGAGAAATACATCCATTTTGACTGGTAGTTCTTTTAACCTTTTTTCAGCATACAAGCAATAATCTGGGTTAACATCAATCCCTATATATCTTCTACCAAGCTTTTTAGATGTGACACAAGTTGTTCCAGAGCCTACGAAAGGGTCAAGAACAATGTCATTAGGTTTAGTTGTCAGCTTAATAAACTGTTTGATTATGAACTTGGGATATATTGCTGGATGAATACGACCCTTGATTGTTTCCACTGCTGATTCTATCACGTCTCTTTTGATTACATTCCCATGTATTTCTATAATCGTGTATCCTTGTTTCTCCAGTTGAATTTGTCTCCCACCTGATTGTCCTCCAAAAGCAGGAGCGTGTATCCCTCGAATCTTCATTCTAAAGCTCTCGATTTCCCCTTGTTTAACTCGTTCTATAGTCTCAGTCAAATCCTTTCTAGCTTTTTCTTTCTGTTCTACTGTCAAGTTTGATTCTTCGATCAATCTGAAATACCCTTGACCAACATTGTTCTCACGTTTTGAAGCTTTGATTTTCCTATTGTTCTCTTCTAAAAAGCGGTTAAGGTCATAGTAGTAATCGTCTGATTTCACAAAATGGAAGAATGGTTCAGTACTACTGACGAGCCTCTTCTTATACTGTCTAGGTGTAGGGTTCTTCTTGACCCATGTTACTGCATTAATCAGTTTTGCATCCTTGTTCTTCTGTGCTTCTATAGCAAATCTGAATGGGACTAAAAGCAGGTTACCATTGTCGTAGGCATCTCCTATATTGAACACAACACTCCCTGTGGGCTTAATGATTCTAATACACTCGTTGAATACTTTCATTACATTCTGGACATACTGCTCAACAGTTTCCTCATTACCTATCTCGTTTGGGAAATTTCCATACTCTCTTTGTCGAAAATATGGTGGACTGGTTATTATCAAATCGATTTGATCTGGCGGGATTTCCTTCAGAAGTGTTGCACTATCACCTAGCAAAATTCTGTTTATGAATCTCTCAGTCCAGTCCATCTTAACCTTCCGTGAATTATTGTAGAAGAATCGATATTTAAGGATAAGGAATCCTTTTTTAAAAAAAGAAGTTAAGACTTAGTTGTCTACAACTCCAGCCACTAATCACACTTCTGACACCCACCTTAAATCCCCCAGAACCAACAATCCCAAGCACAGGAGGTGCCAAACGGCAAACACCACAAAAACCAAAACAGCCAAGCACAATTGAACCAACCAAAAGTTCAATCTATATATAAGGGAGGGGCTAGAGACTCACAGACTAGAAGACATCTATTTCTTTTCCTAATTTGCCTTTCAAGTTCGCAAGCGTACTAAAGGTTCAACCTATTTATAAGGGGGTCTAGAGTCCTCAGAGAGGACCAGCACCACCAAAAATCACCAACAAGCCACACAACAAACCAGAATTCACGCTTCCAAAGTCGAAACATTCTTAAATAAGAAATGTCGATAAAACTGTGCATTTGAAAGGGTGAAGGCTCATGTCCAAACCGTTCTACGTAAAATTCGAGGTCTCGAAAGAAATCGCAGACGCAGCCTATGAAGCCCTACAAACAGCAACAAAAACAGGCACAGTCAGAAAAGGCACAAACGAAACAACAAAAGCCATCGAAAGAGCCCAAGCCAAACTCGTGGTCATAGCCGAAGACGTCGACCCCCCAGAAGTCGTCGCCCACCTACCACTCCTATGCGAAGAAAGAAAAATCCCATACATATTCGTCCCAAGCAAAGAGAAGCTAGGCAACGCCGTAGGCATCGACGTTTCAGCCGCCTCCGCATGCATAGTCAAGGAAGGAGAAGCCGCCGGATTAATCAAGGAAATAGTCGCAAGAATAGAGCAAATGAAAAGAGGAGCGAAGTGATGAGCAGAGAAGAGACAGTCGAAGAAGAACTCACCCCAGCAGAAGTAATCCAAGTCATCGGACGCACAGGGGTAACCGGCGAGATCACACAGGTCAGGGTACGCATCCTAGAAGGAAAGGACAAGGGACGCATCATAACCCGCAACGTCAAAGGACCAGTAAGGGCTCAGGATGTCTTAATGCTCAGGGAGACCGAGAGAGAAGCGAAGAAAATCACTCGATAAGCTCAAAAACAAAATCATCTAGAGGGATCACCTTTGCCCAAACCCAAGAAATGTTCATTTTGCGGCAACGAATTTCCAGCGGGCACAGGCATGATGTACGTCAAAAACGACGGGTCGATTTTTTGGTTCTGTTCAAGCAAATGTAGAAAAAGCTCTTTGAAATTCGGAAGGGACGCACGAAAGCTCAAGTGGACAACATACTTTGGTAAGGAAGAGAAGGGAAGGGCTTGACGTTCAAAAGTTAAATGTCGCATCACAGAAGACCACGAAGAAAAGTTTTGCCTCTCACCACCTTCTATCTCCAACCAGTCTCTCCCACAGAAGCTTGTTGTGAATGCACCCTATGTCCGGCGTGTTCACCTCTCCATCGAAGTAGCTGTAGGCTCTTGCTCGGCATCCTCCGCATATGTATTTGTCTGGGCAGCTTCCGCAACCCACTTTTTTCCCGTCCACTATGTAATCTTCGAGTCTTTCTCTTATGCGAAGTTTCCACAGGAGCGGATGACTGTCCCATATTTCCTCGAAACTTTCTTTCAACATGTTGCCTAGAACCGTGTCCTTATTTGTTGGGAAGAAGACGCATGGCTTTATGTCTCCGTTGGGTTCGAGGCAACAGTACAGGCGTCCGGCTCCGCACCCGCCTAAAAAGTTTGCGACGTTTTCCACACCTCTCTTTGCTGCATAATGGGCTTCGACCATGAATTTCTCTCCGGACCTTTGCGAGAGCCCTTTTGTTACGCTGGCGTATTGCGGGCATGTGCTGAAGAACCTGTCAACCTTCACGCTTGACTTTCCATATTCTAGTTCCTCTTTTTTCGCTTGTAGATATAATCCAATTATCTCTTTTCCGATGGTTTCGAGCACGTGAAACCTTTCGTCTGGAGTTAAGTCTAATTCAACATGAGCCTTCGCCCTTCCAGTTGGGATATAATTAAAATGCATGAATCTGACGCCTAATTGCTTTGTCAGTTCTATTAGCTTATCGAGTTCAACTATGTTATCCCTGTGCAAGACGGTTGCGATGCAAGTGTCCAAACCTTCTTCGACAGAGTTCTTTACGCCTTCCATCGCCTTTTCAAATGCCCCTGGTATGCCCCTAAACTCGTCATGCACCTGCGGCGTCGCCCCATCGATGCTTATTTCCACGTAATCCACTCCGGCATCCTTGATTCTTTTAGCAACGTCTTTTGTAATTAGCGTCCCATTAGAGGCCATGCTCACATAGCCTACGCGTTTCTTGGCGTAGGCTGCGAGTTCGAAGAAATCCCTTCGTGCGAGGGGCTCGCCTCCGCTGAAGGAGAGGGCGGGCAAGCCTATGCCCGCTATCTTTGAAAGGGCGTCTAGCACTTGTTTTGCTTCATCTGTCGATAACTCTGCGCGTTTCTTGCCGCCTGCGTCTTCATAGCAGTGTTTGCACCTTAAATTGCATCTACTGGTGAGGTCCCAAACAATTTCAAAGGGTCCTGCGGGAACGAAAGGCACCCGCACACCATACTTTTCTATGCCCTTCATCATTAAGCCGAAGCCTCTAAACCAAGCCTCACCATACGGGTTGTTTAGAAACTGGTTGTGCATGAAATTTTTGTCTGCTCGCAGGAAACGGCTTCCAAGCTCATAGAAAGGTCTGGCTATTTTTTGGCTTATGTGTTTACATGTTGGGCATAGGGAAACTGGTTCGCCTAGAAAATCTTTTAGAGAGTTTAGAAGTAAGCTTCCATCTCTTGGACACTCCTTGTCAAAACGATTGATTAAGGATTTAAGTAAAGGGTTGATGGTCACCGAAAACAAAGCATTCTCTACAGCGTCCATTTGCATGCCGAATCACTTTTACAAGTTATGTATCCAAACATTGGTTCTTATAATTTTTCTCTCCGGTGACCTGACTCATGTTTATGTATCGCTTTTTGATATGTATCAGCCGTTGAAAGAACCGATTTATTAAGATATGCGATAAGGCATTTTGAGAGGGAGCTGAAATGGGTATTAAAAACAAGAAGACGCGAAAGAAGATTGACCTGTTGAAAATGCCGGATTCTGAAAAGATTAAGGTGCTTATGGAACTCAAGCAGAGCCTTCGACAAAAAGTTGTGGAAGCAAAACTGTGGCAATCTTTCATTGAAGCAGAAAATTTAACCATAAACGGAGAAGCGATCCACTGTAAAGATACAGACCTTAAGGGATTTTCCCTCAACGAATTAGTGAAAAGCATCTAAAACCTATACCTATCCTATTTTGTTGCATCGTTTATTTTCTGCTGGCAATAAACGGTACATATCATTCCAAAAACTGGGAACTTGATAAGACAGACTCAAACGGTCTTTGCAGGAATCTAAAGGGGCCTTTCCGAGAAAATTGTTGGCAGAATGTTGGTAGCGGGGGGTCGACTTTCAAGGACGACGTCTCTTGTCTCTTTTTGAACGACCGATCTCTGGGTCTCTCGGAGCATGCGTGCCCTTATGAGCCCAGCGGGTTAATCCTTACCTGGTGGCGGGATACGATTTTCGAATGCTTCGGGGTAAAGGGACTTCATGGAATTTGCAGCGTTTCGAACAGAACCTCTGATACGGGTGAAACATCGAGCGTAAATAGTCTTCCACAACTTACGCATACTTTCACTGTACTTTCCGCCACCATCTGGCTACCCCACCCCGCTACTTCTATGCTGAGTAAGATGCCTTCTTAAATCTTTTTGGTAAATGTTTTACATGACATCAATTAGCATTCTGATTGTAAAAACATTTTAGTATTACCCGCATATTATCGACCTTGATGTGAGCAGAATGGATAAGCCCTACTTCCGCCAGATATTCAATCCTGTTCTTGAAAGTCCTATTTTTGTGCAAGGTCTTCCGGGGTTGGGTAACGTGGGGAAGATAGCAGCTAATCTCTTGATAAAGTTTTGTGGGGCAAAACCCTTTGCGGAGCTGTATTCTCCTTCTTTTCCGGATTATATCTCAGTTAATTCAAAGGGTATTTGTCGTCTACCCAGGTATGAGTTTTATTCTGCGCCTATGGAGAAGAACGACTTCATAATAATGACGGGGGACACGCAGCCTTCTTTTGATGATGTTGTCGCACACTACCAGGTCTGCTGGGAAATACTGGATTTTGTTGATAAATTCGGATGTGGCTTCATCGTAACAATCGGCGGGGTGCCCATTACGGAAGAGAAGGCGCAGGTGTATGTGGCTGCCACCTCACCTAGACTCGCTATGGAGTTTATGGAAAAGGGTGCGGTGATATACAGCAAAGGAAGAATCGTTGGGGCTACTGGTTTGATGCTGGGGCTTGCAAAGGAACGTCAATTGGACGGCGTGTGCCTGCTTGGCGCAACAACTGGTTTTAGGGCGGACCGCGAGGCAGGCTTTTCTGTTTTCAAGTTTCTAATGAAAGCTTTAGGTAATGAGATAAAGGAAGGGTTATAAGAAAAAACGCTGAATTAAAAGCATCAATGGAGAGTGGATGCATGACTGAGGAAAAACGAAAGAGCAAGAGAATCTCTTTTCGACCGGATTTGAGTTCAAAATTCTGGAAAACGCTTTTGGTGGTATTGGCGGCTTTCTTGACTTTTGCTGGACCAACATACGTAGTTTACGTGCTTCAAAATGTTCTCGAAATAAATTATGCTGTTTCAATGGTTTCTGGGTTTGCCCTTTTTATAGCTGGTTTAGTGCTTATATTGTATCTGATTAAGAACAAAGTTATTTCCTAGTGAAAACCTGGTTTTATGCCTCAGATACCCCAGGGTGCATCATCTTTTCAGACGAGTAAGCTCTTCATCGGCAATTATGAAATGCCTAAGCTGTGTTAAAAATTGTTCGGTTGTGTACAACGTGTTAGCAAAGCATATAAGATATGCTGAAAGATATAGTAGCTATGCAAGAAGATAAAGAGAAAAAACTTGAAGAGATGATGAAGAAGAATGAAGAACCGGCCAAAAGGACAACGATTATTCTGGAAAAAGAGGAACGAGAATTTATTGACTCCTTGATTCGGGAGGGAAAGGAGCCGGGCGTCAAGCCTCTTATTTCTAAAATGCTTGACGTTTACAGAAGCATGATGATTTATGATTGGCGCTACCCCGGCGAGTATTATTGTGGCATAAGCCGCATAGCCTTCGTGAACGTGGAACTACTCAACATTCTCATCCAACAAATCCCAAAGGAAAAATGGGGCGAAATTGGAAGAAAAATGGGCGAAGCCGCAAAAGTCTCTATGGAAGCAACCCTCGGCATCCAAACAGCAAACCGCGAAAAATGGCAGGATGTTTTTAAACGCCTAAGAGTGCAAGGATTCGGCGACTTCTACTTAAGAGACAAGTACATCCTCATAAAAACACCATTTATCGGCGAACCCGAAATTTGGGCTGGCTTTTTGGAAGGCTTATTCAGCATAGAATTGGATGTGAAAACTTCTGCTGCACCATTAGTTTTTGAAATCAAAGAAAAAATTGGTTCCACAGCAAACGAATAAATCATATACCTCGAAGACAAAAGTTTACAAAGAAGGTTCAGGCTTAGAAAGTTGAAGGAGAGAATAAAATGTCGCTGCATGAAGCAATGCTCTACGAAAAAATAGAGAATAAAAAAGTTAAATGCAACTTATGCGGAAGAAGATGCCTCATAAGCGACGGTGGGACGGGCTTCTGTTTAGTGAGAAAAAATGAGGGTGGAACGCTTTTTTCGCTCGTTTATGCTAAGGCGATATCTGCATGCGTAGACCCTATAGAAAAGAAGCCGCTCTCACACTTCAATCCCAGAGCTTCAGTCATGTCTATTGCCACAGTTGGCTGCAACTTCCGATGTCAGTTCTGCGACAACTGGATGATAAGTCAAGAGAGAAAAATAGCGAGTAACCATTTTCCTCCGGAAGAGGTTGTCAAAGCCACGAGAGACAACGGTTGTCAAGGGATAAGCTACACATACACGGAACCAACGATATTTTTTGAATACGCTTATGACACGGCTAAGCTCGCCCGCCAAGTGGGGTTCTTCAACACTTTTGTGACAAACGGTTACATGACGCCAGAAGCGGTAAAAACTATAGCACCCTATTTGGATGCGGCAACAGTGGATTTCAAAGGCGGTGGAGACCCAGACTTCTACAAATCCTTTTCGTCCGTTCCATCCGTTGAACCCATATATGAGTCTTTGAAGGAAATGAAGAGAAATGACATTCACACAGAAATTACAAATCTGGTTGTGCCAAAGATAGGGGACTCAATTGATAGGGTAAAGGAGCTTGCAGTTTGGATAGGGGATAACCTTGGCAAAGACACGCCTTTTCATCTACTTCGTTTCCATCCAGACTATCAGTTGACAACAATTCCGTCAACTCCCATTGAGACTTTGGAGAAGGCATATGTCGCTGCAAAGGACGCTGGGTTAAACTACGTTTATATCGGGAATGTGCCGGGGCATCCCAGCGAAAACACTTCCTGTCCAAGCTGCAATGAGCTACTGATTAAACGCTTCAGCTTTGAAATTACGAGGTGGAACCTAACAAAGGACATGCATTGCCCAGTGTGCGGACAAGAAATTCCCATCAAAGGTAAATTGCATGCAAGTGGATACGCTTATCCATACGCCTTGTTTTAATAATTCCTTAACCTAAAGTAAAATTGAGGGAAGATGTGGAGACTTCTCCGACCAGATGCCATAGCAGTGCTCAACGATAAGATGGCAAAGAAAAGCTTGGGCAGATACTTCGCTGTCATGCAGGATGAGAAGCCAGCAAAATTCATGATAGCCAAAAAACTCCAAGCAGAGTTCAGCGAAAGCGACTCGGTGGAAGAGCTTTGGCAAAAACACGCAAGCCACACACAAGAATTTTACAAAACTGAAAGGGAAATCGACACCAAACAAAAAAACTTAAAGGAAGTGCCAACTCCGGAAAAATCTTATCTGGATTTGAAAATCGAAATCGCAAATCGCATTCTTCACAATTGTCATTTTTGCACCCGCAGATGCGGAGTCAACAGATTCGAAGGCAATGTGGGTCACTGCAGATGCGGTTCGGAAATAACTGTATCAAGCATTTTTGAGCATGTCGGCGAAGAACCAGAACTTGTGCCTTCTGGCACCATTTTCACCATGGGCTGCACAATGCATTGTAAACATTGTCAGAACTGGACGATTTCCCAATGGATAGAGAAGGGAGAAGTTTACAAGCTGGAAGAATTGGCCAAGGAAGTCGAACACTTACGCCTGAACGGTTGCAGAAACGCAAACCTCGTGGGCGGAGAACCGACACCGTGGCTTCAACAATGGCTTGAAACCTTCAAGCGTGTAACCGTAAATATTCCGGTTGTTTGGAACTCAAACACCTACTACAGCCCAGAAACAGCCCAACTCTTAGCCGGATTCGCCGACATATATCTACTAGATTTCAAATACGGACCAAGCGAATGTGCCGAAAAAATCTCTGAAGCGCCAAACTACTGGAATGTGTGCACATATAACCATTTGGAAGCAAAAAAATACGGTGAAATCATAATACGCGTACTAGTTCTGCCAAACCACCTGGAGTGCTGCACAAAACCAATCATAAATTGGATAGCTGAGAATCTAGGCGCAGAAACGAGGGTTAACGTCATGTTTCAGTACAGACCTGAGTGGCGAGCGTATGAGATTCCGGAACTCCGCAGGAGACTCACCAGGGATGAGATGGAAAGGGCTATACAACTGGCTAAAGAAGCAAAACTAGTAAACTTCATAACCTAAATACACAGTTTTGAAATTTGAAATGGAAGCTGGATTAACCCCGCTAGACTTTTACGAATGTTTCGCATACTCCAAATCAAAACTTAAGACCGAAGAGAACATGCTGATTAACCAAGTCTCTTGCCATAGATAGGTTCTGCTTCAAAAGCCTTGATTCTTTTGATTCCATTTCTAAAGCCATCATTTGGATTCCTCCCTTCTTTAGCGTCTTGAAAACTCGGCTAAAGTTGATGTCACCTTGACCTAGTGGTAGGTGGTCTTTTATGGGTCCGTCTTGAAATTTGCAGTCGTGCAGATGAAGTAATGCAATTCTATCTTCAAGAAGGCCCACAAGTTTTTCTAATCCTTCGTATCCTCTTTTCCCTGCAAACCAGTGCCCAACATCTAGGTTAAAATCAATCTTTCTAGGAAGCAGCTCTTCGAAAGGAACCAGATATCCAGTACTTGTACTGTTCTCCACGAGTAATCTTACATCCAATTCACGAGCAAGCTCGATGATCTCATCTAGTCCATCAAGACAGTTTTGTAAACCAATGCTCTTGTTTCCTTTTATCCGCAACTCAAGAGGATGTGTTTTGATGTGAAAGTTGTAATAGAGCGGATTTAGGCTGGCTGCAAATCTTAAGCATTTTTTATGGATCTTAACTGCAGCATTCACCATCTCTTTTCTGGGGTGAAATAGAAGAATACCTCCGAGAGGCCCGTGAAAGGCCACATCCACCCTCATATCAGCCAACATTTTCTTTGCCGCTAGTATTTCATCTTCAGAAAATGTGTCAGGCCATGGGTAGTCCAAACAGATTTCAGCGAAATCTAGTCTCCACTCTTTGGCTTGCCTAAGAATCGATAAGAGTTCGCCATCTTCATGCCAGAAAACGTATCCGAACTTCACGCCTCTGTTCATCCCACCCTTTTCCAGCACTAATTATTAAGTTTTTCAAGGGTCTTTAATTCACATTTTCGTTCTAATAAACGTTCAACAAAACGATTTGAACCCAGTTCACGGTTTCGAAGAAAAATGAAAACAGCAAAAGAATATTAGACTGGCATCGTCTTTAGAAAACATGAAATTAGCTGCCAAAGAAAAGGAAGAGCCTTCGCTGGCGTTTGGCGGGCAAGCGGTAATGGAAGGGGTGATGATTCGCTCCAGAAAGCATATGGTGATTTGTGTAAGACAGCCTAATGACGAGATACTGACGAAAGTAGAGGAGATAAAATCGGTGACTGAGAGGCACAGGGTCTTGAGAATACCTTTTCTGAGAGGCATTGTAGCCCTGTTTGAAACTTTATATTTAGGCATTAAAGGTCTCTATTTTTCCGTAAATACAAGTCTGGAAGAAGAGGAAAAACTCAACCCCAAGGAAATAGTGCTAGCAGTTGTCGTGGCTCTGGTCTTAGCAGTATTTTTGTTCAGCATTTTACCCTTTTTCTTGACCACCCTCTTGAATCTTGGGGGAGTAGTTTTTAATGTCGCAGAAGGTGTAATTCGCCTTGGGATTTTACTATTGTACCTAGCATCCATAGCCTTGGTTGGAGAATTCAGAAGAGTATTTCAGTATCACGGCGCAGAGCACACGGCTATAAATGCCTATGAAGCCGGAGTCGAACTGAACGTTTCGAACGCTAAAAAATTTTCTAGATTTCATCCAAGATGCGGAACGTCTTTCATCCTCATCGTTACTTTAATCAGTATTCTGTTATTCTCAATCATGCCAAATTTAGGGTTCTTTATGAGACTAGCCTATAGAGTTCTTCTTATTCCCGTAATCGGCGCCATTTCCTACGAGGTTTTGAAGCTTAGCGATAAGTACAAGAAATCAAAAATCATGAAAGTCTTAGTAGCACCGGGCTTGGGGCTTCAATACTTGACAACAAGAAAACCAGACGAAAAGATGATTGAAGTTGCTTTAGAAGCTGTGAAGAAAGTAAATAGACTAGTGGAAACATCTCAGTTATAGCTACTACTATGACAAACCTACCTTTTATCAGTCAGCGCTTTCAAGCCGTAGTCAGCATTAGCGTCATTTATCAACCTGCAAAAGAGATATTAAAAATATACTCTACTAGCTAATTTTACAAGAATAAAAATTGAATCTGTTCAAAGCGGAAAAGAGCGGCGCGTACGGTTACATTGCCGCTGGAAAGCAATGGCTATAAAATAGAATTCAAGTTATTGGGATTAGCCATCGGTAAAGGAGTAGTTGATATTGGGTTCGCAGTCAGAGAAGTGGGACAAAGTGGCGCATGTTCATGATAGGGATAGAGAAGTGGCGTGTCGCGCGTATTTAGATTTGATAGCTGGTCAAAGGACCAAGAATGTTGAGTTGGCTTTGAAGCTAAATCTTGGTTCTCCCATGTTGATTGAAGTGCCATACATCCTGGAACTAATAGGTGACGTACGAGGAAAAAACGTCTTGGATGCGGGTTGTGGTGGAGGCTTCTATTCTCTCCTGCTTAGCAAAAAAGGGGCAAAAGTGTTGGGCATTGATGGTAGCGAAGAGATGATAAGGATCGCGAAGGAAAATGCTTCTAGAAAGATGCTTGACGCGAAATTTTTGGTCGAAGATGTTACTGACCTCAGAATTGAGGATGGCGTGTTCGACCTGGTTCTCTCAACACTTGTTCTGATGGACGTGAAGGAACTTGACAAAGCGATAAGTGAACTAGTTAGGGCTACAAGAAGCGGAGGTGACATTGTTATTTCCGTTCAACACCCGATACTTACTGCGGGAGATTGGGAGAGGGAATCTGGACAAAAACTCTTCCGGAAACTGGACAATTACTTCATGGAAAGAGAATTGGAAGCAGCATGGGAGAACGAAAAGAAAAAACAGGTCCCTTTCAAGTATTATCACAGGTCGCTACAAGCTTATACCCAACCCTTTTTGGAAAGGGGATGCGTCTTAACTCAATTAATCGAACCTCATCCTCACAAAGTGTATAGGATATTGAATCCAAGAGAATATGAAGACACGAAAAGGATTCCTCACTTCATAATTTTCAAATTCCGAAAAATAGATTCAAAAAAGGCTGATTGATTGAGTATTCCCTAATGACGAAGTAAACGAGTAAACAAGCGAAAGCTATTTCTCAGAGCATACTCACTTCTAGAGGCAGAATAAGGGATTAAGATGCCATATTGCCCAGAGTGCGGTGGCGAGATGCAATACATGCTAGCCACCAAACACTACGTCTGCAAAAGTTGCGGACTATCTGTGACGCAACAGGAACTGATGGAACTGAGAGAGAAGTTGAGACCTAAATTTGAGACCGAAAAAGAAGAGCAGGAAAAGAGAAGAAAAGAATACTTGAAATGGTGGCTTAGCAAGAAAAAATAGACCGTGTACCCGACTTTTTAGACGATAAGTTAGGAAACGGCATAAAAAGGGCAAATGAGTTTTATTTTTTAACGCTTAAGCAAAAGTGTGGGAACATGGACCAGCAAATGGAAATAATCTCCATAGGAACAGAATTGTTAATCGGCAAAACATTGAATACTAATGCTCATTGGATGGCTAGACGTGTAACTTCATTGGGAACAATGGTGAAGAGAATGACGGTTGTGGGGGATGATACAAACGACATCGCAAAAGTTGTGCACGAGGCCGTAAAGCGAAAACCAAGGTTCATAATAACAACGGGCGGACTAGGCCCAACTTTTGACGACAAAACTTTAGAGGGAATTGCCAAAGCCCTAAACCGCAAACTGGAAGTCGATGAAAAAGCTTTGAAAATGGTTAGGGAAAAATATGAAGCCTACGTCAAAGCAGGAAGAATTGAAAGGGTTGAGTTAACACCGCCTAGGGTTAAAATGGCAACGCTTCCAAAAGGAGCAGAACCGCTGCCTAACCCTGTTGGCACAGCCCCAGGCGTAATGATGAAAGTTGAAGGAACATTCTTAATAGCGTTGCCTGGTGTTCCATCGGAAATGGAGGCCATTTTTGAGGAGTCCGTTGCGCCACTGCTCAAGAAGGAGGCTGGAAAGGTTGCCCTTTTTGAAACAAGCATATACGCAGATGGCATCATGGAGTCAACTTTGGCTCCGTTAATCGACCAAGTGATGCATGACAACCCCTATGTTTACATAAAATCCCATCCAAAAGGTGAAGAGAAAAAACCCCACATCGAAATCCACTTCACAACAACCGCAAAAAGCTCTAAAACCGCCAGAAATAGTCTGGAAAAATCAGTAATCCAAATTTCTGAACTGATAGAGGAGAAAGGTGGGAAGATAAAATTTCAAAGGAAAGCTACCTAACATTCAAGTTGTTCATACGAAAGAAAAAGCGTGGACAGCCCTACACCTCTTGCGAAAACTAAAGTTTCCAAAGAGCTTAGGAGCCAGATGAAACCTCTATTTCTTGCCAGTAGTAAGAGTTATCTTGTCTATTAAAAGCCAAGGATCATTTAAATTATCTGAAATAGATTTTCGTAAAGTCTGTAACCCTTGTTTAAAAGCAGATTGCCTAATAAGAGTAAGAACAGAAATAGATTTTGATTCAGCTTTTCTTAGTCTTTCCTCGGCTGACCTATATGTTTGTTGTACTATGGTTTCTGATGAAACATCATAAAATCCAGCAGTTCTAAACCATTTTTCAACTTGTTCTACAGTCGGAGTGCGAGCTTCGTCAAGCTCAATAGTTCCTGGAAAAAATCTGTGCTCTGGGTCGTCACGAATATCCTCTATGGCTCCATAACGGTTTAGAATAGTTCCTAGGAATCTTAAAACACGATAACATTCTTTTACAACCTTTAAAGGATCATCAATGTGATGAAGAAGATGTGACATGAAGACGGCATCAAATGACCCATCAGGATAAGACAGTGATGTTGCGTCTTGTATATCCCACTTAACTTGTGCTCCTCCCTCCTTTTTTCTTGCTTCTCGAAGCATTTCTTCCGAATTATCAGCGCCCGTGACAGAAAACCCTAATCTAGTTGCTGTTGGAATTGAAAACCTTCCCGTACCGCAACCCAAATCAAGAAGTTCTACTTTTCGGCGAGGACCTATTTTTTCTGAGATAAGCTCTATCCATAGCTCTAAATTTTGTTTCGACAGGGTGTGTGCAACATCATACGTGTCTGCTATTTGTTTATAGTTTGCTTTTTTCATGTGATCTAACCACCCTTATAGGCAATGATCGCCGCTATCTTGTAGTATTTCCATGGCACATCGATTTCTTCAAAGCCTGCTTTCTCAAGCCAACAAAGGTGCTCCGTCAAAGAGGATGGTGTATCCTTCGAGTCAAATGGAAATGTCAGATTTATGTAGCGTCTTGTCAGCTCTTCGGTTGAGCCTTTAACAACATCCAGCAACAAAAAAGATCCGCATGGTTTAAGCAAAGACCAGATGCCTTTGAGGAGTTTCTGCTTATCCTGAGCTGACAGGTGGTGTATAGCTAGTATGGAATAGGCGAAGTCAAACTTGTTGAGCAGAGGCATAGTTCTGAAATCGCTTTGAATCAGCTTCACTCTTGATGCGAGATCGGCAAGTTTCAGTCGGGCCTTTTGAATCATCTTGTTAGAGACATCGATCCCAACAAGCCTTGCATTGGGATACCGCTGCAGAAAGATCCTCGCGTTTTCTCCGCTACCAATTCCAAGGTTCAGAACATCTATTTCCTCACCTTTTCGGAAATCTAAAAGGTTGAAAAACACTTTCTGTAACTCGTCGTATTGAGGAATTTTCTTTCGTATCGCCATCTCGTAATCGTCTGCCCAGCGGTCAAATATCTCGCCAATCTTCAAATCAGGCTCGCCTTTTGAACTATGATCAAAGGCTATGTTCCCTCTCTCCAGCTTTTCATATACCCGCTTTGTTCTTTGGTTAAATGATCAATCTTTATCCCTAAAGCTTCCAATTTCATTCTTGCAACACGCTTGTCCTGGCTTTTGGGAACATTGTAAACTTTGTTTTCCATTTCTTCATGGTACTTCACCAAACGCATAAGTGACAGAATCTGGTTTGCGAAAGATAGATCCATCACGGATGAGGGGTGTCCTTCGGCGACGGCAATGTTAAATAGTCGTCCCTCAGCTATGAGATAAACACATTTTCCACCAGGCAGTTGATACTTAGTCACCCATGGCTTGACTTTTTCCTTAGTTAAGGCATAATCCTTGAGTTGGTCGACCCTTATCTCTACGTTAAAGTGGCCGACATTGCCGAGAATAGCGCCTCTTTTTAGAAGTGGAAAATGTTCTTTTGTGATTATATTCTTGTTACCAGTAGCAGTTATAATCACGTCTCCTATCTTGGCGGCTTCCCTCATAGGCATCACCTGGAATCCGTCCATGACAGCTTTTAGAGCTTTGATTGGATCTACTTCGGTCACAATCACATTAGCCCCCATTCCCTTAGCTCGCCTTGCGACGCCCATGCCACAATGGCCGTAACCTGCTATCACCAGATTCTTTCCAGCAATAAGTATGGATGTCGCTCTGAGTAAGCCATCGATGGCTCCCTGTCCCGTTCCATAAACGTTGTCAAACTCCAACTTAGTCTGAGCCTCGTTTACGGCGATTATGGGATACGCCAATTCACCCTCACGAGCCATGTTTCGTAAGCGGCGAACGCCTGTGGTGGTTTCCTCCGTCCCACCCATGACACCCTGAAGAAGCGTCCGATGATCCTTGTGTATCTTGAGCACCAAGTCTGCGCCATCGTCCATCGTTAGATTTGGATGCTTCCCTATGACCTCGTCGAGGCACCAGTAATATTCGTCTTGATTTCCTTTCCATGCAAAGACCTCAACATCCTCTTTTGCGAGTTGAGCGGCAACGTCATCTTTGGTGGTTAGGGGGTTGCACCCAGCCCAGGCCACCTCGGCGCCAATGCGTCTCAGTGCGCGGATTAGCACAGCGGTTTCTTTTGTAACGTGAATTGCTCCACCGATCCTCAACCCATGAAAAGGTTTCTTGTGCTTATACCTCTCCACCATCTTCATTACAACCGGCATATGCTCTTCAGCCCAGCGTATCCTCTTTAATCCCCTTTCTGCAAGAGAAAGATCCCTTACCTTGTGTTTACCAGGCTGGTAATCCATTAGTGATCCCTGATAATTTTTGTCACAGCGTGCTTAGTAAAAATTTCCGAGAAGATTCCATAAAAATTCCGAAATTGATATATAAAAATGCCTTAATAGTAGAATATTTCCGGTGAACAATATGTTAGATGAAAAAAGTGTTAAAATACTAAAGGAGATTCAAAGAGATTCAAAGCAAACGATAAAGGAGATTGCTAGAAGGCTGGATATGCGCCCGAGCACCATCTACGACAGAATCAAGATGCTTGAGAAAGATGGAGTGATTGACAGATATGTGGCGCTCCTTAATGACGAGAAGCTGAAGATCGAAATAGTAGGGTTTATATTGATCAAAGGTAGAACCATACGATACCTTAACAAGATGCCTAGTCTCTACACTGATCCCCACATTGCTGAGATTTGGGGAGTCACAGGGGACTACGACATGCTCATAAAAACAAGGTTTATGTCCATGAGAGAATTCAGTAAGTTTCTAATCAGTCTCAGAGAACAACTCGGCGAAGACATTTTCGAAACGAAGACCCTCATTTCGACGATAAAACTCAAAGAAACTACAGAGAGACCCTTTGGTGCAAAAGACCCACCATAACGAATTCTTTACATATTAATTAATTGACGTTTAGGTTTTAATCGCAAAACCTGACAGCGAAATCGTAAAAGTTTTTGCTCAGAGTGTTAGGCTTAATATGGTTGTGATGAGGGCAGGCTAGACACTGACTTGAGCTGATTGAAAATCCGGGTGTCCGAAGCAACCATTCAAACTATTTACAAGTATTGATTAGCATTTCATAAATGCCTTAAATCAGACTTACAACAAAGTTTTCTATGAAAAAATCGAAAACTTTCCTTCTGGTAACAGTCTTACTCATAATTTCTTATCTGCTCCCTTATGGCTTTTCACAAAACTACAGCCAATCCTATCAACTCTTAGACAAGCCAAACGGCTCAACACATTATAGGCTGAACGTTACAGTTCAGCAATCGCTTTACGAATACTACAGTGGGAAAAGTCATAAGCTAAGCTCAATAGGCGATTTCCCGAAGTTTGTTACTCCTTATGCCTTAGAACCCATTGCTGAAAGCCTCTGGAAAATTTTCGCAAACGACGAAGATTTCGCAAACGGAGTGCTGATGATCGTACATCAAATACCCTACAGTGAAACTTCAGCAAAATACCCTGTAGAGACAATTGTAGAAAATGTAGGAGACTGCGATGTCTTTTCTTACATGGCGGCTTCGATTATGAAGGCTGGTGGGCTCGATGTTGTCCTTTTGTACTTTGAAAGCCAAGCTCACATGAATGTCGGCGTTAGTCTTTCACACGTGCCTTATGACGCAAGGTATCCCGTCTATCACGTGGAATACGATAACATTGTATACTATGTGGCTGAATGCACAGGAGAAGATTGGGAAAATGGCTGGAGGGTTGGCGAATGCCCAACGGATTTGACGCAAGCCTTGAGCACTGTGCAGATAATTACGCTTGAAAACTGCGAACAATGGGCTCCGGGACAAGTCTCCGCAAGTTACAAGACTCTAATACCCTCAACAATCTCGCTGACTATTTCAACCGCATTTCTCATCCAAGGAGGCGCAGTCACACTTTCAGGACAGCTCTCTCCGGTTCTTCAAAACAAAACAATCAGCATTTACGTGAAAGTCAACGGTTTACATTGGACGGTTTTAGGTACGGCTACAACAGGTCTTAGTGGGGAGTTCACGTATGTCTGGATTGCGGAAACTGCTGGCATATGTTTTGTTCGTGCAAGCTGGTCTGGAGATGACGATTATGCTGGGGCGGATAGCCCAACCCGAAGTGTAACAATTTTGTCCCCATTCTTCGTCTTGTTACTGGTCATGACTGTGATCTTAGCCTGTGTTGGTGTAGCTGTGTTTCTCATGTCGAGACAAGCTCAACCGGGAATTCAAGAACCGCAACCACCAGAAATTCCGTCTTAAAAGAAAAACTTTTACTGCTCCAAGTGAAAGTTTTGTTATTATGAACTAACACGGTAATATTCAGCATCTAAAATGGGATGATTGCAGAATGTTTATAGTCTTCATCATAGGAACCGCTGGCTCTGGTAAGTCTCTGCTTACAGCAGCCTTTAGTGAATGGTTAAAAATGTCTAAACAAGACGTTGCAGTGGTGAACCTCGACCCAGGAGCGTTGACGCTTCCGTATTCTCCTGACGTGGACGTTCGCAACTACGTAGACGTGGGAAGTTTGATGGAAAAGTATGGTTTAGGTCCAAATGGTGCATTAATAATGGCTGCTGACTTAATTGCAGACGAGATTGAACGAATTTCAAAGGAAATCGAAGATTTAAAATCCGACATTGTTTTGGTCGACACTTCGGGTCAGATGGAACTGTTTGCTTTTAGAGCTAGTGGACCATACATTACCAATGAGCTTACAAAAGAACCCAAAGCGATAGCTTATTTGTTCGATGCTGTTTTTTCGGTCAGTCCACTTAACTATGTTTCAAATCTTTTCCTTTCAGCAGCAGTCTACAACCGTTTCTTCCTACCCCAAGTGTATCTACTGTCAAAAAGCGATTTGCTTCCAAAAGAAGAAGTTGACAAAATTGTCGGTTGGTCAGCCAATCCAAAGGCTTTAGAAACTTCAATTGAACAAAAACTTGAAGGAACAAAACGTCTGCTGAGCAGAAACATGACGCAAGCAATTTATCAGCTCAGGTTAAAATTTTTATTAATTCCAGTCTCAGCCAAAACAAACGAAGGAATGATAAACTTCAACACGGCCTTGGAGCGCATCTTATCTGGTGGAGAGAAATACACATATTAGTGAAAGACACACTTCAAGGTTCTGTTTTCTTACAAATCAAGTAGATATAGCCGCCGTGTAAGGTTTGCTGGATGATTTTGAACCCTAAGTTTTTCAAAAGTTTGTTTACTTTTTTCTTACTTGTATGCACGTGATAGTGCCAACCCCTATACTCAACGGTTGGCGGAAGGTAGTATAGGTATTCTCCCCAGATCAGCGGTTTTCTCTTAATGAACTTCCAATAAAAGAAGAGAGAGATGTCGCCTATGAGTTCCTTAATCGTTGCCCATAAACTTGGGTACTGCCACGTTTCAACACTCACATATACGATTCCATCGGACTTTAACAAGCTCCAAAGCTGAGCCACAAAACTTTCTCGAAAGTCGGGCGGCACATACTCGAAGGCTTGAGAAAACCAAATTCCGTCGAAACAATCACGCGAAAGAGGAAGGTTAAACACGCTGGCATGGACAAATTCTACATTCTCACTGTTAGAGAGTTTTCTTGATGCTTTGACGATATTTTTGTTTGAAAGGTCAACTCCAACCACAAATTGCGTTCTCTCACAGAGTTTAGCTGTGTGCCTTCCGTCTCCACAGGCGAGATCGAGAATCAATTTTGGCTCTTTAGCCAGATCAAACAAGAGTTTAAAGAAGTCTTTTTCAACTTCGTTTTCGAACTCGCCGATTGTTTCTTCTTCATATTTTTCACTCATCTCGTATGGTTTCATAGCGCCTTTCATCATCTCTAAAATGAATCTCGTCCTTTTTTCTCTGTTTAAGGTTTGTCTGTTCCACCCCATGCCTTTCGTATTCCTTAGCCGTCATTAAGAAGCGTCCATGCGGCGGCTAATGTGCCATACTCGGCTTTTCTCAAGCTGTCAGCGCTTCCAACAATTATTACGTCGTTCTCCTCTGGTTGCAGAAACGTGGCTATTTTATTTGCCGCGTCTGGAAAATCCTTAGCCACATCGCTGCTGACTGAAGGAATGATCAGATGCCCTTTCCTGAACACCATTATGGTGGCGCCTTTTGCACCAGCCCTCACCGCCGCGTCACGTTGCTCCATGCCTGACTTAACTTTATGCCCACGATTTTTGATTAGGATTACGAAATTGTAGTCTGCAAGAGCCAACTCACTTTTGCCAATTTCAACCTTCTCCTTGAAGATTGATTTGTACTCTTTCCAGAGTCTTAAGCCCTCATTTGTGAGGGTACATCCAGCTCTTGAGGTTTCAGCCAACCCGGCGTCCTTTAATCGACCTATTATTGTGCGTACAGCACCCTCTCCAACTTCTAGCTCTTCAGCTAGTTTGCTGCGGCCAGTTGATTTCTCCGCTATAAGCTCTATTGCGCATAACATATGAAATAAGGAGAACGTTGGAGATGGACCAGGAGCCTTTTCGCTTATGATCTTTTCTAAAAGTTGTTTGAATGTGTAGGGCATGAGCTTTCACAATTATAGTTGGGCTGTTGGTTATTAAACTATTATAAGTGAGAAACCCGCGGAGTCTTGAAATATTTAGTGTTTAGAACTTGCTTTTAGCAGAGTAGTATTCTCTTACTATGCCAGCTGTCAGTGCGATTAGACCTACCGCCAGCAAGTAGATGAGCGGGTAAACGAACACTGAAAGCAGATTCTCATACGTGACCGGGTATGGCAGCTGCGGAGTGAAGAACACTGAAATCCAGATTATAACGAAAGTTGCTATGCACCCAACCCCAAGGCCGACGGCAAGCCCGTGGATGAAGCTGCTTCTATCTTCTCCTTGATTATTCCACCTCGAGTTTCTCTGTTTCGCCTGTTCTTGCCTTTGCTCCGTCGCTTCTTCCGCAATGATGTACTCTTCTTGTTCAATTTCTGGTTCTGGCTGGAGGCTCTCTTTCTGCGTCTCTTCTTCGTTTTGTGCGTCCCCCTGTAATTCTGCTCCGGCTTCCATGATTGTCCCTTCTTGTGTTTTTTGTGGGAGTGAATTAATAAAACTATTCAATTCAAAATTAGAATTTGAAATTAGAATTTAAAATATGGGATTAGCAAAAAACGGAACTATTTTGAAACAAGTTTGGGTGAAAGCTGTTCTATGGCGTTCTTAAGCTTATTCCACTCGTCTAGGTTCCTTATGTTAAACTTATGTTTTCTTTTCCATGTTCCGTTTCTGTTCTGCCAGAGATACAAACCAATTGACCGCCTTCCGAAGGATTCGAAGACCACAATTGCTTCCCACCATTTCTCGCTCTTAAAAATTGTGACGTGATCAACAACCTTGTAGAAGCTAGATATGGGTAGTTTCTCAATTGTTTCAGCCATAACTTGTCCCCCTTTCCCTCATAAGTTTAGTCTCTAACCATTTAAGCCTTTTAACCATGTTGAATTAGAAGTGCTGGAAAACTCGATCGACAAGAACGTCAATGCTTGAGCCGTCTTTGTCAAAAATTCAGGACACTTAAACTTGAGAGTTTTCTGATAATCGTTTTATACTAGGAAGATACACTTTGTAATGAAAATCCGCGGGTGCGGTGGAGGGATTTGAATGAATCATGTCGAGGAGTACGAAAACGAAGTTAGTAAGATGGATACCCTCCAAAGATTTCTCCACCGTAGTTAGCCTTTGTGAAAGTTTTAACCAAGGTAGAATTTACGAAATACTTTGGGAGTATTGCAACCTTACATCGGACATTTTCGAGGAAAGGGAAGCAAACTGTTGGCTTTTCTACGAGAATGACAAGCTTTGCGGATTTGCTTTGGGCAGGCGTAAACAAAAAGGACTCTTGCGCATGGGTGGAGCTTTTATTTTCGAAGAAGTTTGGGCGCCGTGCGATGGTCTGTCAAACGAGCTTGGTCAACCAAGCAAAAGAGACGTTAAAAGGATACTTCAGTTCAAGAGACTGATTGATTCCATAAATCGTAAGTCTCCAATAATATTGCGAGCAGCAATCGATAATCAGTTTGCACACATGATTGCAAGGGCATTAAAAGCGAAATGGATGAATGGGCTTGTCATTGCAGAAAGAACCTTGAACAAAAAGGCTGATTTTTCTAATCCAGCCGGATACAAGCTTAGATTGTTTGAAGACGGCGATCAATTCTACATGTCCAAAATCCATGAAAAAGCGTTCAAAGAAAAGTGCAAGCCTAAAATTTACAAAGCATGGGCAACAGCGGCAAACTGTCGAACCATTATAGCCACACAACATAACATACCTATTGGCTTCGTGATTGCGGAGAAAAGACGCTGCGGCTCTTTAGGCGATTTCACAATAGCGGTTAAACCAGCCCATCAAGGTAAGGGAATAGGTTCAGTCTTGCTCAAGGCAGCCTTTAACGCCTTCATTGACATGGATGTGAAGAGAGTGATTGTGGACTATCTAATGCTTAACGCTTCCGCCCACCGACTTTATCAAAAACACAACTTTGAACCAAAAAGAATTTACAACTACTTCTTATACAGTCGAGAGGCCCACAAACCATCTCAAAATTAATAGGTTTGGATTTTTCCTCGGGCTAGTTCCATGCAGAATTTATCTATGTTTTCAAGCTCACAGTCTAATACTTCGCTTATTTCGCGTCTAACCTTTTCTAAGGAGTTGCTGCCTTTCATTATGACTTGGGCTGCTGCGACTGCTGGCTGGTCTATGGGAGTTCCGATTTTGCTCAACAGCCAAATATAGACTTCTTCAACTTCTGGCACTTCTTCGTAGATGTGTCGCGCTATCCTGTATGTCAGGACATTGTATATTTTTCCAACGTGGCTCACTGGATTTTTGCCCGCCGCAGCTTCTGAACAGAAGGGTCTATTCAGCGATGTCAAGCCGTTTACACGATTTCCCCTTCCAACTTGCCCAGAGTCGCCGCTGTCTGCACTTGTACCCAAAACTGTCATGTATATGCCGCATAAGCCTCTGCCACGCACATCCAAAGTGTTTAGCTGGACATCAACGCTGTCAAAATCAGTATTAGCTGCAACAAATCGGTTGATTTCTCCGAGGACTTTTGCTTTCTTTTCGAAATAGTCCTCCTCGCTGTTTATGAAACGGTCAACAAAGGCCATTGCAATTGTCAAGTTTAGATTGTTGTTGGTTCTGAAACCCATGACCTTTATGTCTTCGCCTGACTCGGGAAAGCGTTGCTTAAAATCTTTAGAGTTGAGAAAATTTTCGGTTTTTAGGACCACTTTTTCTGTTCTGGTCATGGGCGCATAGCCAACAGCAGCCGAAGTGTCGTTGGCTCCCAAAACCTTTCCTTCCCGCTTGAAAATGTCCATGAGGCCTGCTGAGCCTCGCTTTAGTTCAACCTGGTACTTTACGTGTTTTTCCGGGTCTACAAAGCGCATGTTCCTTCTGAACCATTCTTTGGCAACGTTTGTGGCTATCTGGCTGATGTCTATTTTTGTGCCGTCGAATTCTGACGTTGCTCTATCGCCAAACACGAAGAGTATAGGTTGTTTAACCATGCCACCGCCGAATCTTGGTTCAGCTTCTCCAGCCACAAGCAAAGACTTGTCAACGTTATGATGCAGTATTGAGCCCGCCTTTTCTAAATATTCCTTGCTTAAACGTATCGAAATGTGGTCCATCACCGCATCGCATATATAATCAGGATGCCCGAGGCCTTTTCTCTCAACTATTTCTAAGCGTTGCTTCTCAAGGGGCGTCTGCTTTAGGTCTTCCACAACTATGTTCCGCATGGTGAGTCTCCCTTCATGAAGTTTAGGTTGTATGCACAACAACAAATATATATTTTACTATATTAATTTATATTCAAAAATAACTGGTGGTTATAATTTGGCAATAAAAGGCACATCGCTTAAAAGGCTAAGGATAGAGGCTGGTTTAACCCAGAAGAGGCTGGCAGAGCTTGTCGGCGTATCGCAAGCCCACATAGCAAAAATAGAGCAGGGAAAGGTTGACCCGCGGCTTTCAACAATAAACAAAATCTTAGAGGTTCTTACGGAAGGAAAAAGAAGGAAATGTAAAGACGTGATGACTGAGGGAGTGCTTTTCGCAAAGCCTAACAACAGTATTCTGAAGGTAAGTGAAGTCATGGTGAGACGTGCAATTTCTCAGATGCCAGTAATGGATGGAGGCAGAGTTGCCGGAACGATAACCGAAGAGGGCATCATCAGAAATCTGAGTGCAAACATAGCAGAAGAAAAGGTTAAAAACATCATGGGGCCGCCTTTACCAACAGTTTCGGGGGAAACACCCATAGATACAATTCGTTCATTACTTGAGAGACATCAAGGGATATTAGTCACTAGGGGAAAAGAAATTGTTGGGATTATAACCCGTTCGGACCTTCTAAAAACAATAGGTTAAAGGTGTTGACATGCGACTGGAGGATTTTAAAAGGAAAGTGAACCAAGCAATTGTAGAGCTAATGGCAGCGAAGCCTAAAGAAGTGACAATAGTTCATCACGACGACGCTGATGGCTTATGCTCAGCCGCAATAACCAAAAAGGCGTTGGAGCGGGAAGGAACAAGGGCTAAAACGTTTTGCTTAGAAAAAGTTTACACAGAAGTTATTGAAGACTTGCATTCAAAGGCTGGAAAAACAATCTTTTACGTGGATATAGGCTCTTCGCATGCAGACCTAATATCCGAATACAACAAAGGCAGAAACCTAACAGTAATATTGGACCATCACGACCCAAAGCCATCCAAAGACCCGAAAGTTTTGGATTTAAACCTTGAACACTACGGATTTAAAGGTGAAACAGACTTTTCAGGAGCCACATGCTGCTATTTGTTTGCGAAAGCCTTAAGCGAAAGTAACCTGGAGCTGAGCTATCTGGCTTTGGTTGGGAGTTGCGAAATTCCAGGGGGTTTTCTCGGAGTAAACAGAACGGTTTTGGAAGAGGCATTAAAAAACGGGGTAATTCAACAAAAGGGCAAAAATTTCGAGATAACCAAACTTAAGATTCGCGTGGACGCTTTCTTCTCGAAGCTTCAGATTTTGGGCGCAGTTGGCTATTATGAAGGTGGACCAGAAATAGGGATAAACGCCTGCCTAGAAGGATTAAACAGGGAAGCTGAAGAGAAGCTTAACGTTTTGGAGGCTAGGCGTAAGGAGGCTAACCGTCGGGTTTTGGGAAGGCTTTATCGTGAGAGGCTTAAGGAAACGGAGCACATTCAATGGTTTGATGCTGGAGATATGTATGCGGGTATGGGAACGAAGGTGATAGGGCAGTTCTGCTCCTTTCTAGCGTATCAAACACGCTTAATAAAGCCAAACAAGTACATCCTAGGATTTGTAAATGTGCCGCCAGAAATACCAGGCTGGGGAAAACTAAAAGAAAAGTTCGTTAAGGCTTCTGCGAGAGTGCCAAAACCCATGCAAACTCAAATTGACAGACGAGAAGTGCCTGGAGCAGTAAACCTTCTGGACGAAGCATCCGAGGGTTTTGGGATTGCGGACGGACACCAATACGCTGCAAGCGTGATAGTACCGATTGACAAGAAACAAACACTGGTGCAAAACGCTGAGCATGAAGCCACTACGTACAAATAGAAAATGCCGTGAACTCACAGATTTTAAAAGGGTAAAAACATATTTTTAACTTCAAGTGAAGCCTATGGAGTTCAAAGAACTATGTGATGACGTCAAGATTCCTGTCCTTGGCACTGGAACTTGGAAAATAGGAGGTGGACTGACCGCGGATAGGACACGTGATAAAGAGGAGGTTCTTGCGATTAAAACTGCTATTAGACTGGGGATGACTCACATTGACACAGCGGAGCTTTACGGAAATGGCCACACTGAAGAGCTGGTAGGCGAAGCAGTTCAAGAGTTCGACAGAGAAAAGCTATTCATCACAACAAAAGTGAAATCGGAAAATCTGAGATACAGCGACTTGATTTCTGCAGCTAAAAGAAGCCTCAAAAGATTAAGAACAAGCTGCATCGACCTATACCTTATTCACGGACCCAACCCCAGTATTCCCATTGAAGAAACAATGAAGGCTATGGATTATTTGGTTGAGAAAAAGCTTGCCAGATTCATTGGTGTCAGCAACTTTTCCGTTGAGCAGATTAAAGAAGCACAGCGACATTCTAAGAATAAAATAGTTGCAAATCAGATAGAGTATAACTTGCTAACGAGGAATAGAGGACAATTCACAAATGATATGGAACTGAAAATAATTCCCTATTGCCAGAAAAATGGCATCATGGTAATTGCTTATAGACCACTTGCAAAGGGAGAATTGGCAAAACCTGGGATAAAGTTGCTGGATGAGTTAGCGGAAAAGTACGGTAAGACACAGGCTCAAGTAGTGCTTAATTGGCTTATCTCAAAACCAAACATTGTAGCGATACCTAAGGCTGTAAAAATTGAGCATATAAGGGAGAACTTGGGCGCAATTGGATGGAGATTAAGCGAAGAAGATATGCGTAAACTAGATTACACTTTTCCAGTAAAAGATGCCTAGGGCGTACTTTACGTTAAGGTTATTATCTATTTAGGTCTGCTAAAGTAGGTGCAAAATTTTATGTCTATGCAGTTTACATTAGTTCAATAGTGAACCGTCTGTGATTGAGAGAACCATTTTCTATTTTGACCGCCCTGGTCCAGTAAACACTAAGACGACTATAGAGTTAGCAAAAGGTAGAGCTATGGAACTTGGCATAAATCATATAGTCGTGGCTTCGTTGACTGGTGAGACTGCACTAGAAGTTGCTAAGGCTGTGCAGAAAACGAACATCAAAGTCGTTTGTGTCACCTTTCGCTCTGGAGTTGTTTACGATGTTAAATCTCTCCAGTCGCAACGCCATTGGAAAGAAATCCCAGAGTTAGCCGATACCTTAGAGCAATGGAAAAGCAAAGGAGTTTCCTCTATCCCAGGGCCTTCGGACGTGATGAAGAGAAAGCTCAGTGATTTAGACGTAACTGTTGTAACTTGCACAGACTTGGCCTATAACATAAATGCTTCTCTAGTAGAAACTCTGGGAATAAAAACGCCAACCGATATAATTGAAAGAACTCTAAGGTTTCTAATATGCCCTGGCTTTAAGGTCTGTATCTTCACCACTATGACAGCTGCTGACGCAGGAGCCATACCTACAGAAAAAGAGGTGATATCATTAGGCGGAGTGGAAAGAGGAGTTGATACTGCTCTCATCATAAAACCATCCTACTCGGATGATGTGTTTCACCCTGAAAGAGGTCTTGAGGTAAGAGAGATAATATGCAAACCCAGAAGTATGTTAGGAACATCCGGAATTTATCTTGAACGTGGACAATGACCCATTTCTGACCTTTAAAACTTTCAAAAGGGCACTTCTTTAATCCAATTTATTGCTGTTCTTTCTAAACCTTTCTCTTCAGCTCTTCTTCCAGCTTCCTTGCAAATTCCTTATCCGTATAAGCTTTTAAGCGTTTGATTGAGGTGTCATAAGCGTCTATTGTTTCTTCTTCCAGTTCGCCTTTTCCATACCGTGAATCGATTTCGCTTAGCTTTTCTGTCAGAATCTTCCTTTCTTCCCTGGGCATGATTTTCGGATCAGTCATAGCCGCTGCCCTTGCAAATATTCCTTCGTCTAGAAGATTTTTTAACGCTTTAAATGGAAGGTCGTAGTATTTGCCGACGGCTCCTGTTCTCTGGGTGAAACCCTCTGGAGTCGCTGCCTTGAATGAAACACGGACGTAGATCTTTGAGGCAAACTTCGCCATTCTTTTCACGTAGTCTCTGTCAGCACCAAATAGTATTCCGTTTGTTTCAAGGATGAAAAGTGGATACTTTGAATTCTCCACGTACTCTAGAACCGGTAGCAAGTGTTCTTTTCCTATGGTTGGTTCACAGCCTGAAAGGCGAAGCTTATTCACTTTGGGGATGGCCTTTCCCCAATAATCTGAATAGACTATGCCATCTTCCGCGGCCTTAAAGAGTCTTTGAGCAACCTCCTTTGGAGAATAGAATTCTCCGAATCTTTCGGGAAAGTCCCTCGACCAGTTGCTCCAACAATATACGCAGCGTAAGCAGCAGCCAACAGCATAGCCCGTTGCGATTCCCCTGTAAACCGGAACGGAGTAAAAATCGGTGTATTTCCTCTCAAGACCGTCAGGCCCTTGTCTAGTAACTATCTTCTCGGTTTCCCCGGCCAATTTTAACGGGTCAAAGGGTTGGAAGTCGGGAGTTAGAAAACGTTGATACCTCATTGAACTTCACTGTTTAATATTTAGTTCTAAGCGGCTTTTCTACGTTTACCACATAGGAGGATGCAATCATGTTACTCCACTCACAGTTCTGCGAGGTTAAGGTTGAATCTTCTTGATAGGTTTTTCAGATCGTTAAGCACGTACGTGAAAACGTAGCCCCTCCACCTTCCCCACCTATCCTCCGCGATCTTTTTGAGCTTTGGAATGACGCTTCGAGGCGATTCCGCTTCTCCTCCTAAGAGAAGCACGCTAAATATTTTTGCGCTCCAGACGTCTAGTGCGAAGCCTGGGTGAGGAGAGACTATGTCCGCTGAGTACTCGCCTATCCCTTTCAGTTCCATCAGCTTAGCCTTTGCCTCCTCAGCGGGCATCTTTTCGAGCTCTCGAAGCGTTGGAAAGCCCTTGCACAAGGCTTGAGCTATGCCCTTCAGAATTTTGGCCCTGTAGCCGAGCTTGCACTTCTCCTCAAGTTCTCTCACGTCGGCTCTGGCTATCTTCTCTGGAGAAGGCCAGTACGAGACTTCCTTACCGTCAAACGCTATCTTCTCGCCGTACTCTTTGATCAACAGGTTCATCATCTGGTCGCTCCTCTTTATGGGGGCCATCTGGAGAGTCACAGCCAACACCAGCATGGGAAAGATGTCCGGTCTCTTGGTGCGTCTCATCCCGTAGAGGTCTTCTACCAATGATTTGACAAGAAGATCATGTTCAGCCAGAGCGTAGAATTGTCCTATGTCTTCCTTGAGACTTAACACCCACGCTATCGTGTCTGGAAGCTCCCTTCTTTCATTCGCACTCAACTTTTTTTGAGAGTGAACCTCACAGAGAATCTCAGGCTTCTTTACGGTTCCCACAGAATTTAACTTCAGCCCGAACATCTCTCCAGAAGGCGTCCTCATCGCGGTCCAAAGAGTATCATCCTCAAATATCTCAAAAGGTGTCAACAACGACCACCCAGCAGGCTTGCGAACTGTCAGCAAAAAGTCATAGGGTGGAACGGCTGTAAGTTTAAAAGCAATCGGATACCGCAACTCCCTAATCGACATTATGGTACTAATCCTTTTTTGCCTTCTTCGTTCTTTAACCTTGAGCGTAGTTTTGAATACCAAGAGAGACAAATTGTTTATCGTTTCAACTCTTCAATTAACCTGACTATTTCCTCTATAATGTGGTTGTTTATGAAAAGCCCCTTTTCAGCGGAGGCCGCTCTTGGGTCGCCGATGATTCCTTCTGGGAGAAAGCCCTTGGGATCTGCAACTATCTCAAACCTTGGCAGTTTTGAAAAGCCTTTCTTTCCTTCCCCCTTGATTAGGTCTGGCCTTATTGCCATTACGCGAGAAGTTTCGATTGTGCCTCCGTGTCCGTCTTTCTCGTCGAAATATTTTCCTCTGAGCTGATACGCAAAATCGTAGTCGGCACACACCATTATTCTAATCTTTCGATTTCCATTTTCTCCTTTATGCCGCCACATTACATGCCGCGCGGCAAGTCTCAACGCAACCATCTGTTCCTCGTCTGCATGCCCACTAAGAATTAAAAACCTTCTAAAGCCGTTGCGAATAAATTCCTCAACAATCTCGCGTGTAATCCTATGTAGAGAGTGGAAGCTTATCGAAATTGTCCCTGGAAAATCACGTGTAGTAGGGCAGACACCATATTTCATCGGCGGTGCGACAAGGCTTTCAGTTCTTTTGGCCACTTCCATTGCAATGTGCTCTGGCTGTATGCTGTCTGTGGAAAGTGGCAGGTGAGAACCATGCTCTTCGACGCTTCCAACCGGAAGAATGATAACCTTATCGGCTTTAACAGCATCTTTTACCTCTTCCATGCTAAGGTCGGCAAACCATACCTTATCTTCTGAAACACCCATAACTATCACGTTCCTTGCTAACTCAAAAGAAAATAAAACATTTGCTGTTTTACCTCCGCTCATCTTGACGTTTGCGCTTGAAGGTCATCTCTCTACTTTTGTAGTTACAATTCCAAAAACAGTTAAAATCCAGCTCTTAGCGGGTCGCGTGGCTTCACGATTTCTCTTAGAAGAATTGTTGCGTAAGAGCCACGATATAACGTAAAGCTTAATTCTGCCTTGCGTTTTGATGGATTGGCTGAATCGTCTGAGATTTCATCTATGGAGAAATCGTTCAGCGGAGTTATGGCGGTTCGCAGTTCTCCTCTGCTGGCGATTTCAGGCATGGCGTTGATTTTGAAGTTTTCTGGAAACACGCCTTCTTCTCCTATGATTTGCTTTTCGATTTCTCCTTGGAAGCCTTGTGAAGGATGCTGTTTAAAACCTATGAGAGGAATTGCTATGCGCATTCTTCTAGTTTTGATTGCCTTGTTTATTTCGTCAAGCATTTGTGTGTCGGCTATTCTATGCATGGTAGGCATGGGCAATCCAGAACGCTCCACGTTTACAACGTAGTCTCCAACTTCAGCCCTGTCCAGTGGAAGCCCATTCTCAATCCTTCTGCTTAGAAACTTGTTAAAAAGGTAGGCTTGATAGGCTTGCGGAAAAAGTTCTCGAAGTTTTATTGGCAGTCTTCTAAAGGCGTTTATGAAATCGTCTGGTGTTTTGGCCAAGTGTTTGAGCATTAAGCGTTCGTAACGTAATTGTTTTGGAAAAATCTTCGAGGCTTGCTTGAAATCTTGTGTCGCTTGTAGCTGCTCTCGGGCTTGCCTGGATTCTGGATGCTCATGCGGGCTTGGTTTAGCCAGAAAGAGCATCGCAGCTTTTTTGAAGTTTCCTTCAACGATGGCTTTTCCGACCAGATGCGTTATTGGACGGGTTGTGCCGAAGCGCTGGTGACCGAAAAAATTTGGAACACCGCCTATGACTTCGAGTTCTTCCAGGGTTTTTGTTATCCGTTTCTTAATTGTGGATTTTGGGTGGCTTATGGCTCTGACGGTGATGTGGAAACTGTTTCCTAAGAGGAAGTATGGCGAAACTTTGCTGCGGAAATAGCCCAACGGACGAATTTTTATGTCTTTAACTTGAACTTTTCGAATCTCTTCAAGCGATACGCCTTCAACCGTGATGTGCTGAGCAGTAACGGCTTTAGCGTCCTTTATGCCCCCAACATGAATGTTCCGTGCATTTATGCCGAGTTGTTCAGCAACGGCTCTAATAGCCAAAAACGTGTCCCAGTTTCGCTTAACTAAAACGCACAGCAGATATCGTTCCTTAACAGCGGAAGAACCCAACACTCCACGTTTAACATAGCCTTCAGACCGGTTTATTTCCGCTTTAGAACCATCCACAAGCACTTCCTCAACAACAAAATCCTCCACAAACTGCCGAATGACACCGCCAATGCCTAAGGAGCGCGTGGCGTAAACCTCTATGCCCATGAGTTTCTCCAATCTAGGAACAAACAAGCTGTCAGCCTTCTAAAGGAGGGGAAGCACACCAGTTATTTTGTCTATCTTTTCAACCGGAGCGGGACCAATTCCCAGACATGTCACTGTTCCCGGAGGAACCTCAGTGAGACCTCTGTCGATGATTAATGCGCATGGCAGTGCTAGCTCCTTCGTCTGCTTTTCCAACCTTAAAAGATCTTTTTCGCTTTTCACTTTGACAGCTACTTTGCATTGTCCCTCTTCTACCCATGCTTTCCACCATTCTCGATGGTATTTACGGGCTTCTTCCCCCGCCGAAACCGCCGCATGACCCGCCTGAGCCGCAATCTTGCCCTTACTCAACCTTAAATCAGAACGAAAAGCAATAACTTGTTTGTAACGGAATTCAGACATGCTCCTTCTCAGCCAATTTCATCAGTTTGTTCTTCAAGATTTTAAGGATTTGCAGACAGATAGAGGAAAAAGAAATAGAAAAGTGCCAACAGCGTCCTAGGACTTCGCAAAAGGTGCAGAAGAGATTGCCCCTGAAAATCTACGTCTTTAACATTTTGAAGAGTCTTGTCTAGGCTGAGTCTTGTGCATAAACTGATGGTATCGTCAGTTTTTTCGTCAGATATGACATCCAGCATTCTCCTAATTTTAAGCATAACATTTGCATCGAAACCCAGAATCTCTCCGCATCTCCTTTGATATGAGCTGAGGAATTCCGAGGAAAAATCGTTCTTACTTAAAGCCTCATGAGCAACCTCAGCCGCAACCCTTGCACAGGTCATACCAAAAATTACGCCTCCACCAGTGGTAGGCTTCACTTGCGAGGCTACATCACCAACGGCTAAAAATCCATTGGAATAGGTTTTTTGGATTGGTCCCCCAAGCGTTAGGGGATGAAAAGCAGTCCGCAAGATTTTCGCGGTGCGCAACTTCTTTGACGCTGCAGGGTGTTTGAACATTAGCCTTTGCAAAAGCTCTTTTGGATCTCCAGTTTTTGCGGCTAATCCAACATTTGCTTTCCCATCCCGTTTGGGAATAAGCCATGCATAAAAGCCGGGAGCATAATCCTTTCCAAGATAAGCTTCAACCATGTCTGGTTCAGCGTCCCTGACGTTTTCAACCTCCGCCTCCACACCCCTAACAAGCATACGATGGTTAAGACTCGGTAAGCCCGCCAGCCTCAAAATCCTCGAAGATATTCCTTCGGCGTCCACAACAATTTTGCCAAAAAATTTTTCCCCAGCTCTTCCATTCTGCTTGACTCTCACTCCTTTCACGAAACCATCTTCAATGATTAACGATTCAACCCGTGAATTTAGATGATACTGCACCCCAGAGTTTTCTGCCAACTCCGCAATGTGTTTATCAAAGAGAACGCGATTAACAACGCACGTTACAGGTATTGAAAAACGAACCGCGAACTTGGTGCCTTTCGGAGAGTGAAAGATTGCCCCGTAAAATGTGTTCTCAACGGTTGTTGCTGGAAGCGGGTGCAACCCTAAATTTTTTAAACCTTTGATGCTTAGGTGGCCAGCACAATGGGATGGGACACCTATTTCACCGTGTTCTTCAAAAACCTTTACGCTGGCGCCGTTTTTTGCGAGGTTAAGAGCCGTGAAAGAACCACACGGTCCACCTCCAACGACTATTACGTCTGAAAGGTTTTTCATTTAGGTGCACACTGATGGCTTTGCTGGACCGATAGCTTATGTTACTAGCTCAACCCGTCTCTTTCCGCGAACCATGGAGGCTGTGCGTATTTTTCCACCGATTTCTAAACGCATTAACAGCTCGTTGAAGTCCTTAAAACCTAAATCTTTAAATTCCTCGGTCATCGCCTCAAAGAGTTCCCCATCCGTCATGGCGCCTTTCTTTCTCAAAGTTTCCAACAAAACATAGTAGGCTGGATGAGTCTTCCAAGTTTTGATTGGCAAGGCTATATGCTCCTAAGCAACCGGTGTCGCTGGTTTTTGCACTTGCCGAACCTGTTGCATAAAGCTCTTGTACCATTTTTCCATGTCCGGCAGGATTGATGGACCTATCTTTTTCAGCGCTTCCTGGAAATCCATCATAGCGACTTCTTTTGAGTTGACGTCCCTTCTTAGGGCGAGCATGGCCGCTTCTCTGCAGAGGGCTTCTATGTCTGCGCCTGAGTAATTCTTAGTTACGGCGACTAAGTGTGCTAGGTTCACGTCTTTCGCTAGGGGCATGTTCTTGGTGTAGATTTTGAATATTTGAACCCTGCTTCTCTCGTCGGGTTCTGGCACGTATATTAGCCTATCAAACCTTCCAGGGCGAAGCACCGCTGGGTCAACAATGTCTGGTCTGTTTGTGGCTGCTATGACAACTATGTCCTCTAGGGTTACGATTCCGTCCATTTCGGTTAAGAGCTGGCTTATAACGCGTTCTGTTACTCCGCTGTCCGCAAAACCCAAGCCTCGGCGAGGCACAAGTGAGTCCATCTCGTCAAAGAATATCGCCGAAGGAGCCGCCATTCTGGCTTTTCTGAAAACTTCCCTTATGGCTTTTTCGGATTCACCAACCCATTTTGAAAACACTTCCGGACCCTTAATCGTTATAAAGTTGGCTTCGCTTTCGGTTGCCACAGCCCTAGCCAAGAGAGTCTTACCACAACCAGGAGGCCCGTAAAGAAGTATTCCCTTAGGCGGCTTTATGCCAAGCCTCTCAAACATTTCTGGGTTTTTAATGGGCCATTCCACCGCTTCTTTAAGCTCCTGCTTAACCCCTTCCAGTCCGCCTATGTCTTCCCAGTGGATTGTAGGCACTTCTATGTATACTTCACGCATGGCTGTTGGCGTTACCTCCTTGTAGGCGTTCATGAAGTCCTCCATCCTCACTTCCATTTTTTCCAGCACGCTTGGTGGTATGCGTTCTTCTTCAAGGTTTATTTGCGGCAGATATCTGCGTAGGGCTTTCATGGCTGTTTCTCTGCATAAGGCTGCTACGTCCGCGCCAGTATATCCATGAGTCATTTCAGCAAGTTTCTTGAGGTCAACATCTTCTGCTAGCGGCATTCCACGAGTATGAATTTGTATGATTTCATGCCTTCCTTGCTTGTCTGGAACGCCTATTTCAATCTCCCTATCAAATCTGCCGGGTCTGCGGAGGGCTGGGTCAAGGGCGCCAGGCCTATTGGTGGCGCCTATCACTATGACGTTTCCTCTACCGGACAAACCGTCCATTAAGGCGAGAAGCTGTGCAACCACACGTCTCTCGACTTCGCCTGTGACTTCTTCTCGTTTGGGTGCTATTGCATCAAGCTCGTCGATGAATATTATGCTTGGCGCATTCTGTTGGGCTTGCTGGAAGATTTCCCTAAGTCTGGCTTCTGACTCTCCGTAGAACTTGCTCATTATTTCGGGTCCGTTTATTGAGAAGAAGTTTGCTTCCGACTCGTTTGCCACAGCCCTAGCCAAGAGGGTTTTACCACAACCCGGTGGTCCGTGAAGCATAACTCCCTTCGGAGGTTCTATTCCAAGTCTCTGGAATAGTTCGGGGTGCCTGAGCGGAAGCTCAACCATTTCCCTCACTCTTTGAATTTCCTCATGTAGTCCTCCGATGTCTTCGTATGTTGTTCGCGGCAGACCTTTTCCTTCTGGTGTTGGTTCGCTCAGAATTGTTAGTCTTGTTTCTGCGGTGACTTTTACGATGCCATGGGGGCGGGTTTTTGCCACTGTGAAGGGTATGGCGTGTCCAAGCATCATGACAAGTGTTGTGTCGCCTTCAACAAGCGTTCTCTCCATTAGACGGTTTTTCACAAAGTTTGTGAAGTCTTCGTCGACGTTTAATCGCATGTCCACTGGCGCCAGGGTTAGACTCAGGGCAGTTTTAACTTTCGCTGCTCTCACTATGACGTATTCGTTTATGGCTACTCCCGCGTTTTTGCGTGTGAACCCGTCTATTCGTATTAGGTCTCGGTTCTGGTCTTCGCTGTAGGCTGGCCAGGCTATGGCCGAGGTTGTTCTCTTCCCGACGATTTCTACCACATCGCCCGCTGATATGCCAAGTTTCTGCATCGTTCTCTGGTCTATGCGGGCTATTCCTCTTCCGACATCCCTTTGCCTTGCGTCGCCAACACGTGATTGCACTTCACTCAACTATAACCCTTCCCGTTATTAGTGCATGATACGTTTCGAAACAAAGTTTCATTCCTATATAAATGTTTAAAACGTTCCTTTAAGGTTATCTGCTTGTTCTGCGCACCATAACCGTTTGCACTTGGCTTATTTCGCTTATCCCTTCCAATCTCTTTTCGACCTCTTCGAGCACGCCGGTTTTGTCCTCTGGGAACTTGATGTGGGCTATTAGGGCTTTTAAGCCGAAGGCTATTGGTTCTTCTCCAAACCCGTAAATGGATGCGAACTCTGGTAGGGATTCCTCAATTTTCTTTCTCAGGTCGTTGAAGTCGACTGTTATGTCTTTTGGAAATATCTTGTACGATATTACAACACTACCCATTTTCAACCATTCTCTCCAATTTATGGTCCGATAAAGCCGCACTTTGGACACCTGTATGGACGACCAAACTTCCTGCACTTCCAGCAACGCCTTATCAGGATTTCGCCACAGTTGGGACAGAGAAACTTTGTGGCTTCCGCTCCTGGTGGAATTGTTTTACCGCAGCTTGTGCAAGTCATCAAAGTTAGCGTTGCCGTTTTTTCAGCCATCTGAATTCCTCGGTGGTGGCTCTGTAATTGTCAAGCTTCCTTATATCTTCTATGTTTGCTTCGCAAGTTTATTATTGCAGTTTCGAGCCTATATTTGACGGGGTTGTTTTGGGCGTAAACCTCCGCGACCTCGTTCCAAAAACGATTGTTAGGCTTGAGGATTTGAGTGGAAAATCCATAGCCATAGACGCCTACAACGCCCTATACCAGTTTTTAGCCATAATCCGCCAGCCAGACGGCACACCGTTAAAGGATGCGGCTGGAAGGGTCACAAGCCATTTGAGCGGTCTCCTCTACAGAACGAGCAACCTTGTGGAAATGGGCATAAAACCCATATATGTTTTTGATGGAACACCCCCCGTGCTTAAGGAGGTTGAGATAAAGAGGCGCATGAAAGCGAAAGAGGAAGCCCTAGTAAGGTATGAGAAAGCCTTGAAGGAGGGCAAAATCGAAGAAGCCCGCATGTACGCCCAAGCCACATCCCGCTTAAAGGATTACATGGCAGAAGACAGCAAAAAACTCCTATATCTGATGGGAATCCCATGGGTTCAAGCCCCAAGCGAAGGAGAAGCCCAAGCAGCCCACCTAGTAAAGCGCGAAAAAGCAGACTACTGCGCAAGCCAAGACTACGACAGCCTGCTTTTCGGCGCCCCGAGACTCGTGAGAAACGTGACAATTTCCGGACGAAGAAAGCTTCCCGGCAAGAACGTCTTCATCGAGGTTGTGCCCGAAGTTGTTGAACTAGAAAATGTCTTGAAAGAATGCGGAATGAGCTACGAGCAGTTGATTGACGTGGGCATACTGATAGGAACAGACTTCAATCCAGAAGGCATAAAGGGTTTAGGGCCAAAAACAGCCTTAAAACTGATAAAGGAGCATGGAAATATAGAAAACGCTCTGCCACACCTGAAAAACGCGGAGTTTCCTGTTGAACCTCAAAGAATTAGAGAGATATTCCTAGACCCGAGAGTAACAGACAACTACAAAGTAGAGTGGAAGGAACCCGACGTCGAAGGCGTAATAAACTTCATCTGCAGAGAAAGAGACTTCTCAGAAGACCGTGTTAAAAAAGCCCTAGAGAAAATGCAGAAAGGCATAACCCAGCAGAAAGGAAAAACAACACTAGAAAAATGGTTTGGGTAACTTCAACTATAGGCAAATACATTTCACATGGAAATCTTTAATTTGAGTCTCTGTAATAATAAGCGTCTTCAATAATTGGTGACGATCATGGAGAAAGACCAAATTACGTTGCCAATAGACGAGCTGCCAACTGAATGGTACAATATTGTGCCAGACCTGCCGGAACCGCTTCCTCCTCCCAAAGAACCCGAAATTGGTCCGTCACGGATGGAGTTCTTGGCTAAAACCATGATAAAAGAATGTTTAAGACAAGAGATGTCAAACGAAAGGTGGACTCCCATCCCAGACGAAATCCGAGAACTTTACATTCACATGGGCAGACCGAGACCCCTCTACCGTGCAAAACGCTTAGAAAAACGTCTTGGATTGAAAAAGGTTAGGCTCTACTACAAGCGCGAGGACTTGTCTCCCACTGGTTCCCACAAGACCAACACTGCGGCTGCTCAAGCCTATTACGCGATGAAGGAAGGAAAAAGGACCTTGAGCACAGAAACAGGTGCGGGGCAGTGGGGAACGGCGCTTGCGTACGCAGCCAGACTTTTGGACCTTGAATGCGTAGTTTTTTGGGTCAAATCCGTCTACGACTGGAAAGTTGACAGAAGAACCTTGATGAAGCTTCTGGGAGCAAAAGTTTACTCTTCACCCAGCAAAGAAACCAAAATCGGCAGAGAGACCCTTTCCAGAAATTCCGAGCACCCAGGTTCATTAGGCATCGCCATATCAGAAGGACTGGAATACACGGAAACCCACGAGGGCAGCGTATACTGCCTAGGCTCAGTTTTGAATCATGTCCTCACACATCAGACGATAATAGGGCTAGAAACCATCAAACAGTTCGAGCTAATTGATGAAAAACCGGACTTGATTACGGGTTGTCTGGGAGGCGGCTCCAACTTTGGCGGAATAGCCCTGCCCTTCATCGGCGAGGTCTTAAGGGGTAAAAGGGAATGTGAATTCTTAGCAGCTCAATCGTTTGCCGCGCCCAATCTAGTCAATGGAGAATACAGATACGATTTTTGTGACGTAGCCGAACACACACCGCTTCTAAAGGTTTACACCCTGGGTCACAAAATTGAGATGCCTCCGATTAGGGCTGACGGTTTACGGTATCACGCAGCCGCGCCAATCATAAGCCTATTAAGGCATCACAATCTGGTCAGGGCCACAGCTTATCCCACTGACGAACTGTCAATTTTCGAAGCTGCAAAGACCTTCCTCCAAAGCGAAGGATGGCTGCCTGCGCCCGAATCCAGCTATGCCATCCGTGCGGGAATCGATGAAGCCTTGAAAGCCGAGAAGACTGGTGAAGAAAAAGTGATATGCATGAACATCAGCGGACATGGCTTTTTGGATTTGATGGCATACAAGGAAAAGCTGGAATGCAAATAAACAAACTTTAAATCTTAAAATCTGTGACCATAACGCCCAGTCAACGGGACAAAGGCCACTCCGCCCAGGTTTTCCTCCCTAATTTTTCCGTTAACTCCCTTCGTAACTTTCAAGAGGCTCTGGAACAAATGGACACTTCCAACAGGAACTAGCATAATACCACTAGTTTTTAACTGTTCGATTAGAGGCTTGGGAACGTCAGGCGCTGCGGCTGTCACGAGAATCCTGTCGTACGGAGCCTTTTCAGGATAACCCATAGAGCCGTCTACACAGATTGTTGTTACACGGTCGCCGTATCCGGCGTTCATAATGTTTCTCCTTGCAAAATCAGCCAAACCCTGAACAATTTCTACGGTGTATACATGGCCCCACTCGCTTCTAGGCGCTTCGCTGGGCGCAACTGTCTCCGCTATCGTGGCGGCGTGCCATCCCGAACCCGCTCCAACCTCTAGCACTTTGTGGCCGACTTCCAATTGCAGGGCTTCATTCATTATGGAAACCATGTTTCGCCTAGCCAAGCAATAAAGCAAGGCTATGTGGCGCCGAAATCGTCTGCCCAAAGCCAATCGGAAGCGGCGTATCCACAGCACTATAGGACCGCATATTCTCCGGAAGAAACTTTGTCCGTGGCAGTGACCGCATGGCCCTAATAACTTTCGGCGAACGGAGAATGCCCTCCCTTATCAGACTATCAACGAGTCTTTCCCAATCCCTTTTCTCCAATTACGGCACCAAATGAATAATTGCAGAATAGACTTTTAACGTATTTGCATCTTGAAGAAGGACGTGGCATAAGAAAACACTATCTCATGATGTTTTTCATGAATTTGATTTCCATGAAAAGTATTTAGCAAAAGAAGCAAGCCGAAAAATCAAATAACAATAAAAACGCTAATAAACATGAAGACAGAGGGAGCTGGCTATTTGATTTCTCTCAAAAAGAGCGATATCATAATAATTGTTTCAATCACCGCATTTATGTACATTAGCTATTTGCTGATGGTAACTTCAGGATTTTGTCTCATTCACTGGGAGGATTCGATACCAGTTCGCACAGGCTCATGCCTCGGATATGTATGGCACATGGGTTGGACGTATTTATCATTCATGGACTTACCAGCAATAATCTCCGGGATAGCTATAGGAGTAACGTCCATGAAACTGCGAAGAACATTCAAAAACGCTATATTAATCAGTCTACTCACGGCGCCCGCTCCCAATTCATGTCAGTATATACTAGCAAATTCTCCGTCCTATACACCCTATATCGCGGGTTTACTCGCCGGAGCTGTGGGTACACTAACACGAATATTGCCTACCGCGTTCATTATAGCACTTCTAATATACGTCTTCAGTCTTGTATGCACAAAATGGAGAGAAACTAAGTAGACTATAACAAAAAAGACGCCTTAAAATTATTTCACAGTGACGGATTTAGCTAGATTTCTAGGAGTGTCTGGGTTGTTGCCTCTTTCAACAGCCATGTAATAGGCTAGAAGCTGCAAGGGTATAACGAAAGGTACGGGCGATAGAACCTCTGGAATTCCCATAGGAACTTCAACGTAGTCATCAGCCAGTTTCTTGATTTCCTCGTCACCCTCTTCTATAACCGCAATTACGGAGGCCCCTCTGGCCCTCATCTCCATTATGTTGCCAATCAATGTCTTGCGGGTTTCATCCTTCGGACAGACAAAGACAACTGGAAAGCCTGGTTCTACTAGGCTTATAGGGCCATGTTTGCTTTCCCCTGCTGGGAAGGCTATGGCTGGCACATAAGCTATTTCCATGAGTTTAAGTCTACCCTCATAGGCTGTGGCCGTGCTTATTCCACGCCCCAAAAAGAAGAATGTCTTAGCATCCTTGTATTTCTTCGCAATCTGCTTCACTTTTTCCTCTTGTGTCCGAATAATTGTTTCAACGGTGTCCGGCAGCTTCTCCGATTTTTCAGCCAAAAAGTCCATCTCATCCTGTGAAACCTTGCCTCTCTTCTTGGCGAGTCTTAAGGCGAGTTGGGCTAACACTGAAAGCTGAGCTGTGAAAGTCTTTGTCGCCGCCACTCCAATTTCGGGACCGGACTGCTGGCCGATGTAAACCCGTGAAACCCGCGTCAAAGTTGAACCGATGACGTTTGTTAACCCAAGAATCGTTGCCGCCCTTTGTCGGGCGCAGTTCACAGCGGCTAGGGTGTCTGCGGTCTCACCGGACTGGCTCACCGCCAAAATCGTGCTGTCGATGTTGACTGACTTTCCATGTTGCTCAACAAACTCTGAGGCTACTACTGGGTATGTCCCTAAGAAAGCAAGTTTAGAAAACATGTAAGAAGCAGCTAAGCACGCGTGATGGGATGTCCCACAAGCCACTAGGAAGACTTCGCGGGCACGGTCAAGAAAAGTAGCCATCAAGTCAAGGTAATGCTCTTGCAGTCTAAGCGTGTTCCGTAGAATTGTTGGCTGCTCACGAATCTCCTTCAGCATAAAGTGTGGATAGCCGTGTTTAATGGCCATCTCAGGGGTCCAATCAATAAGCTTCGGCTCCCGCAAGACAGGGCTTGAATCAGCGATTTTCCTGATCTCAAAACCTTCCAGTGAAAGTGATACTAGTTCTCCGTCGTCAACTATGACTGCTCTGTTGGTTAACGGTAGAAACGCTGGGATGTCAGAAGCGCAATAAACTGCGTTTTCATTTACTCCTATGGCAAGGGGGCTTTCATGTCTAGCGCATACTATTCTGTCTGGTTCCCTTGTTGAGATTACGGCAATTGCGTAGGACCCCTCAAGCCTTTTTACAGTTTCACGAACAGCATCGGCGAGACTCAGAGAAGGATTAATCTTCAAATTTTCCTCAATAAGATGGGCTATCACTTCCGTATCGGTCCTTGATTTGAAAACGTGGCCACGATTCTCCAGTTCCAGCTTCAACTCGGCGAAATTCTCTATGATGCCATTATGGACGATAGCAATTTGCCCACTACAATCAACATGTGGATGCGCGTTAACCTGTAATGGGGCACCATGCGTGGCCCATCTCGTATGTCCAATGCCGAGGCTTCCAGGCAAATCGTCTAGATTATGGATTCTGTGAACTTCGTCTATCTTTCCCCTGTCCTTCTTCACGTTAAGCATGCCGTTGTAAATGGTTGCTTCTCCGACGGAGTCGTAGCCACGATATTCAAGCCTCTGCAAAGCCGCATGTATTATGGGTGCAGCGTTTCCGTCCTTCAAAACGCAACCGAATATGCCGCACATTTCTAAGCCTCGTTGCCCATTTTTGACTTCTGCAAGCTCTATTCAAGCCTTTTTGACTGTAATAAGCTTTTTTAGGAGAAAATTTCCAATTCTAAAAAATTTTTTAGAATATTCCCATGTTGTAATGCGAAACCTGAGCTGGGAATCATTTATGTTTTAATAGAGCTTTTATTAAAATTTTTATAATGGTGCTTTATTTCAGGCCTTTTCTGGCTAACTCAGCCCCCAAAACCATGTTTTTAAGTTTCTGAAAGCTCATTTCCCACGTTCTCGTCCTTAGACCGCAGTCTGTGCTCACGTATACTCTGCCAGGCTCGCCAATAACCTTGGCAGCATGCAAAATTCTATCCCTAACCAGCTCTGGTGGTTCAGCAAAATCCGTGTGAACGTCTATCACTCCCAAGCCATAGTTTCCGCGGAAACCGCAATCCTCAAACAATTCCATATCCTTATAACCTGTTCTTGCGTCTCCGATTCCGGTTTGTCTGCTGTCTCTATTTGCGAATTCAAGGGCCAGTTGGCTGCAATTTCGCAGTTCGCAGGCGTATTTCGCTAAGACTTCGTAGTTGCTGTAGCAGTTATGTAAACTGAAGGTGCAGCCAAAACCCTTAACGGTTTCGTTGAAGGATTCCACAAACAGCTCCATTTCCTCATCCGCTGGGTTGGTTGTCGCTGCAGGTTCGTCTATCTGAATCCACTCTGCTCCAGAATCCACCAATCTGCTTATCTCTGGCCTTATCACATCCTTTATCAGGTCGGAGAGAAATTCCTTCTTGGCCTCGAATTTTCTCCGCTTGAAGTCCATGATTTCTCCGCTGAGCTTCCTTTCATAATACTCGTTAAACGTCCAATCAACAAGCGTGTAAGGTCCAGTAAAAGGAACCTTCACTCGTTTTTCAGTGTTTTCTTTCGTGAACACAAACTCATCCAGATAGAAAGGCTTCACGTATTCCGGTTTACCTACGCATGCTGCCTTTTTGAAGTATCGATAGTCAAAGGATTTTACGTATCCTAAAAACCTGAAGCCGGCCATATTTCTTATTACATGCTCGTACATCTCTGACCTCCATTGTTCCCCGTCAAAAACAATGTCTAAACCCGCTGCCTCAAAGAATCGAATGGCATACTTGGCGGACCATTCAAGTACGGCTTTTCGCCTGTTCGGAGAATCTCGCCTACTCAAAAGCGTAACCAGCGCGTCTAAATTCTCTATTTCTAGTTTTCTCCCCCAGTCTACAGCCTCAGCTGTTTCCTCTTTTGACAGCGGCTTTCCCCTGTAGCCTCTAACTCTCCATCTGGGCTTGGCTAGGCTTCCTATTTCCTGTGTCGGAAACAGCTTATCCACAAAATTCCCCTCTTAGAAGCTCAGCCACGCTGCCGACAACTTTCATTTTCTCCTCTGCCCTCTGCCACGGCAGAAACTCCAAATCACAGTTTGGACAAACAAAAACTTCGCCTATCTTTGAGCGATATATAGATTCGATTATTTCTTCGGCAACTCTAACCAAATCATCTCTATTTTCAACAAATGAGCTTCTCGAGTCCACCAGTCCTAAGGCAACACCTTTTTCAAAGCTATATTCTTTCAGTTTTTCAAAGTTTGTTTCGTATAAGTCGATTCCCAAGTGGTCAACAGGGAAGTCTAGAGCTTCAGGCAAAATCTGTGAAAAATCTCCGAAAAAGGTCTGGAGACATGTTTTTACTGGTATCCCTTCTAAAGCAACTCTCAGTGCTTCGCTTATGACGCCAAGTTCATCTCTTGATGCGGATGCAGCGATCGGCTTGTAGACTAACGCCGGGTCGCTTAACTGAACGTATTTAAAACCCAGCTTGACTAAGCCTCTGATTTCTTCTCTCAGCATTTGGGCGTAATTGAACATGAACTCCTTTTTACCTTTATAAAACCGATTTTCAGAGAGCTGGACAATCGTGTATGGTGCCGGCAAAATCGCCTTCCAAGGGAGACTTCTGGGCAGATATTCGACGTAGGCTATTTCATCGAATATGCTTTTCTTTCGTCTTATATCACCCACTATGACTGGTTTTCTGTAAAACATGTTATTGTTAAACCACCTGACCAGACTTCCGATTTTTACCCCATCAAGATTTTCCGCGAAAGGTCTGAGCAGGTCTTGCCACTTGAGCATTCCATCGGTGATGTAGCTTAGTCCCGCAGATAACTGAGCATTTATAACCTTCACAGTGGCGTCTTCAAAAGCCTTTTCGAGTTCCTTTTCACCAACCCTTCCTCTGTCGTAGGCTCTGGTAACCTCAACGAGCTCATTTGGCCGTGGAAGCATCCCTGTGACGTAGCAGCCAATCATTCTCATCCAACTATTCGGCTTATTACGGTTGCCTTTAACCAATTTGTTCGCTTACCATAATAAAAATTTTAATAATGGATTAGGCTTTATCCTTATGAAAAGCCATGTATAAAAAACTGCTGCTCCACGAAGAGGACAAAAAACAGAAGGTAAAGGAGATCGCCATATTTGAGGACCCGCAAAAGCTGAAGATGATTTTGAATAGGCTCAGCTGGAGGATTTTGGTCATGCTTTCTGAGAAAGAAATGTACCCTTTGGAAATGGCTAAGAAGTTGGGAGTTCACGAGCAGAAAGTCTACTATCACGTAAGGAAGCTGGCAAAGGCAGGAGCCATAACCGTCACCAGAGAAGAGGAAAAGAAGGGGGCAATAGCAAAGTATTACAAGGCGGTTTCGCCAGCGTTTGGAATAGAGATTCCACAAGGATACAAGACAATACAGAGGCTTTCGCTTATAGGCATGGACGAGCAAATCCAAAAATTCTTCAAGGAATTCACAAGAGAAGACGGCACGTTCGAAGGGAAAATAGTCGTAGGCAGCCCAACACCTCACGGACCCTTCAAAACAAGCGCAAGGGATGGCCATTACGCCTCTTATCTGACATTCTTTTTGGGGCAATTCGCCAAAATGCCCGAAGAATTCGCAATAAAGCTCGATGTTGACGTGAAAGCCGAAAAAGAAGAGAAAAACAGCCTAATTCTTGTGGGTGGGCCTGGAACAAACCTTCTCACACAGGAACTGAACGAGTATTTGCCGATAAGGTTTAACATGCAGCCTTCGGAGCAGGGTTTCTTGTTCGGCGGTTTGGTTTCCAGAAAGACTTCAAATGTTTACACTGCGGATGCCGTTGGGTTGATAGCAAAAATCGTGAACCCATGGGACAGCACTAAACGGGTTATAGTTTTAGCGGGGAACAAAGCGGTAGGCACTAAAGCATGCGTTTTGGCTTTGACAAACTTTTGGAAGAAGACTCTGAAGGGCTATGATGGCGAGGACACGTTCGCAACGGTCATACAAGGATTCGACTTGGACGGTGATGGAAAAGTTGATTCAATTGAGGTCCTCGAATAGCCAGAGCTGTACGTTATGGAAATAACCGAAATCATTCTTGCCTATGGACACAAAAACATCCAAGCGACACATGAGTTAACACTGGAAATCACTAAAGAAGCCAAATTGTCAAAAAGGGGTGACTGTATCATTGCTGTTTCAGCGGACAAGGCTATGGCAGATTTAAGTTCAGGGTTCAAGGAGAATTTGCGGAAGGAAGATGCCAAAATAACCATGCTAATCGAAGCCGGAGAAGCTGCTGATGTGGTGAATGCTTTTGGAAGCCCACAGCTTATTTTGACGCATCCCACAGACATGGTTTTAAGGAAAAGCAATTACATCTGCCACCGAACATTGGCAGTCCAAGCGGATAAGGCTGCATGCGACTTGTCAAGGAAACTCGTGGAGAAACTAAAAAATCCAAATCAAGAAGTGAAAATTACGCTGACCGTTAAGGTTTAATGGATTTTTGCGTCTAGAACAGCTTGCCACTCGTGAGGGGCTGTTGCACGAACAAGTCTGGAAAACAGAATTTTTTCCACTTTTCTTCCGCATTTTTCAACAGCATCTATAAAACGAAGCTTCAGGTTTTCCAATGCGTCGGATGCGCTAACAAAGCTGTAAAAATGCACCACTCCGCCCATTGGCTTTACCGCCCCGCACGCGGCATCCACAAACTCTAAGGCTTTTTCAGGCAAATTCATAATCACACGGTCCGCAACCCCCGAAAGCCTCTCTTCAACAACTTGTTTCGCATCCCCAAAAATTGGGTGGACTTTGCCCTCAACTCTGTTAAGCCTAATGTTTCTTTTTAGAAACTCAATTGCGTACGGGTTCACATCTACAGCGTGAACTTCAACATCTTCATGAGTTTTTGCAATCAGTATCGCGAAGGGTCCCACACCAGCGAACAAGTCCACAACTGTTTCGCCTTCTTCTACTAAAGACGCAACTCTACTGTGCTCGTATGACAGCCGTGGAGAAAAATAGACCTTAGCGAGGTCTACGTGATACTGGCAACCATACTCCTTGTGGATGGTCTCGGTTTTGGGTTCCCCGGCAATTACGCTGAACTCCCTCAGCCGAAAGGTTCCACCAACAGCTCCCGCCTTAGCAAGAACCGTTCGCACGTTTTTTTGCGACTCCAGAACTGCCTTACCAATGATGTTTTTGTGTGCGTCAAGCTCCGGCGGAAGCTCAACTATGGCTATATCCCCAACAAGGTCTACTGCCCGCGGCAAACTGGCCAATAAATATGGTGGAAGCTTATCCTCAAGCAATTCGACAAATGTTTTTGTTAGTTTTTTCTTTTCAGGAAAAACACGGGTTGAAACCTCAGAGCCTGGAATTTGCTCCTTAAGTGTTTCTGATTCGTTTTCTGATGGTTGGCGAATAAGCGGAACGTAAATGAAGCTTTGGTTTCTTTGGATTTCCAGTTCCTTGTTGACGATTTTCAGCTTGTCAGCTAGGCTTATGGCTTTTTCGCCGTGAATCTTCGGAACTTTTACGCATCGGGATTTTTTAGTCATCAAACCACTAGGTTTTGTTTTCTTTTAATGCCGAAATTAACGTGTAAAATAGGGTTAATTCGCCGTTTCCTATGGAATATAGTCTCTTTTCATCCATGGTGGCACGCTTTACGCATTCGTGAAAAGTCTCTGGTTTAACGTCAAAATATCTTCCCTTATCCTCCATTAACGACAGGTAAGATTTCCTGTAAGGGGCAACCCTCATTTTAGAAACGCAAAATCCGTGATTCTCTAGCAGTTTCTCCATTTCCGAGGGCTTGCAATACCCTGCGTGCGCTCGAGAGAGCGTTTTCTCCAACGTATCAAGAAAACCGTGTTTGTCCAATTCGTGCATCGCCACATCGCCGTAAACAAAAACACCCCTCTCTTTTAATGCTCTTGAAAATTCCGCCAGGCTTCTTTCAGGGAACGCAAAGTAATGCATTGTGCTGAGGCAGATTATTGCATCAAAAACCGCATTTATGAAGGGTAAGTGTTCGGCGTCTCCTAAAATCAGGTCGAAGTTTTGCTTGTAAAAAGACACCCTCGCCTTTGCGAGTCCGAGCATTTCCTTGGACACGTCTAGTCCAACGAGCCAAGGATTAACCTTTTCCAGCAAGGGAAAACCGATTCTGCCGCTTCCAACGCCAACTTCTAATACGGGTTTGCTCTCCAAACCCGCCAAAGCATCAATTATTCCATTAACTACCTCGGCTCCGAAGCCTTCCTTGGATTTCCATGTTCTAATCTTCTGCCGATCGTAGTCCTTAGCCCTCTCCGAATAATATTTCTGAACGAGCTTCTTGCGAGCTACACCCTCCATTTCAGCTACACTCTATTTCTGCAGTTGAACGGCATTAGCTTCTGTAACTTCCTTTGCCTTTTCTTTAACTGTTTCAAATAGTTTTTTGCTTATGAAGCCCTTTTCTAAGGCTTTTTCGAGTTTTTCCATGTCTAAAATTTTGCTTGTGCCGTCTGCCTGAATGCAAACGTCAACTTCTAAATCCACGTAGCGTATCGCCTTTGGATAGACTTCAACTGGTGTGTTGAGGTTTATGTATGTTCCCTTCAGCTCTCCGCTGGGTGAGAAGTAATTTGTTGTTATGGACCATTCGCCTGTTTTTGTTTCGCTTACCGCCTTGTCTCCCGCTTCTTTTTTGACGCCTAACCCGTCGTAGAAGCCGTTGCTTCGAATTGTTCTGCTGTACTTGATTTGCTCATCGCTTATGCTTTCTATTGTCGCTTGTCCCAAATGGAAAACAATTCCGCTTAGCTTGACATGCTCAACATCCACCAGCGAGCCTTCTTCTGGAAACTCGTACAGAATCCGCTCTTTGAAGGATTCCTCCACTTCGTTTCTATCTTGCCCTTCTTCCAAGAGGTCCTCAGCCATTTCCAAAGCCGCTGAAACTTCGCCTCCACAGCTCTTGTAAAAGTGATGCCCGTCCAAAGTTGGGGTAGCAGAGGCTCTTAACTTGTCCATGTTTCTTTTCGAAAACCATGGAAGTTCCACATCCATGAAGCATGAGCCTTCGATTAAAAGTGTTGGAACCTCCGCATGAAGCGCTTTTTCATTTAAGGTTTTAGCTTTTTCAGCAAGCTCTGTTATTTCGTTTTCTAATGTTTCCCTCGGTTGGTTTGCCGAAGACTCACGCCAAATAATCCCCCAGCCATCGGGCGCAAGCGTTTTTCCTAAGGCGTAAAGTTCCGCCCTCTTGTTCAAATCGCGAATTTTAAAGCTAACGCCCACCTTGCCGTCTTGCACCAGAATGGCGTGGTTTCCGACAATCTTCAAGTTCGTGGTTAAAACAGGCTGTTTCGCCCCGATTCTTCTCCTCTCAACCTGAACTAGCAGTGGCTTATCGTCTGCGTTTGTAAATTCAGATTTTGGAAGCCGTCCTATAACATCACCGCCTACATCAACGTAAAACGTGTCTTCGTCCGATTCCATCACTTTTCCCTTGTAAATTCCGTCAACGCTAACAATCCATTTTCGGGTTAGGGCATCCTCAAACGCGAAATGCAGGATAGACTGGAGTTTGTTCACTGCTTCAGATGTTCCCAGAACCCTTATTCCCTGCAAGTCGTATCTGTCTTTTATTTTAACGTCTGGCGGCGCCGAACTATCCATAAGCCCAAAGCGCTTCTTTATGGTTAAAGACGCTTGAACTATTTCGAAGCCGTTGTCCAAAAGCAGTTTTGTCACGGCAGTGGTGTAAATTCCCCTAATCTTTGCTTTCAACAAGGCTCCCATCGCCTTTACAGTCAGCCAACCTTCTCAATCTTGTAGAGCCCATTCAGCTTTTCGACACCAAACCTAACGTTCAATATTTTTTCGGCAAGCCAAATGTTTGTTTCTAGATGTTCTGAGATTGTTCGCGTTAGATATTCAGACCATCCTTCCGCCAACGCTGCGTACGGAATTAGCATGTCAGCCAAGTGCACATCAACTGTGGGTTTAGCGGAAATTTCCGCGTAGAGCTTTTCGGCAGCTTCCCTTCCGACAGTTTCGCTTGTCTTTCTGAGTTCTCCTATGGCGTCGGCTCCTAAAATTGCGCCTGTGTCTGTTTCAGCCCAAAGGACGAGGGAGCTTCCCTTCTGTAGTGGGTTGGATTCATCGTTTATTACTTGGATGTCTGCCGTGTAGCCCCTCTCCTTTAGGTAGTCGTTTGCCGCTCTTGCTTGGCGTTCAGCAACCTTTCTATCAGCGAGGAACGTGCAGACTGAAACGCCTTTTATGGCTTGTATTTTGCCAGAATTTTCTAAACGCAAAGGCTTTAGGGATTCGCATGGCTCAGCGGTTATTGTCACTTCACCCATGCCTTTGGGATAATAACCATACTTGTGAACTGTTAAGGCTGTGCTTATTCCAATGTGCTTCAGCGTTGGCAGAAGCACAAACCGCATGTAATTGATGGTGGGGGAATTCTGAACATCTGTCCCACCTTTGGAGACGTGCAGAAGCACAGTGTTTTCTGCAAAGACGCAGAGGGGTAGCACTGTCATCAGAAGCATAGGAATGCTTCCAGCAGTGCCAATCTCAGCCTCAACTTTCCCGCCTTTCGCTTTTTTTGGCTTGAACCAAAGCTCACGTGAGCTAAGTTCCGCTCCCTTCAAATCGGCGTCGCAGAGCCTTGCAGCCGTCAACACTGCTTCTAAATGTTGAGGTCTCAAACCCGGCTGAGGTCTGTTCTGTCTAATGTTGTAGATGTGCAGCGACTGTCCAAGTATGGCGGCTAGGGCAACGGACAGCCTGAGGATTGTGCCGCTTCCACTTTTTTGGCTTCCATCAATCTCAATCACGTATAGGGGATCCCCCTTTGCCCAGTTCCTTGCCACACCCAAATTACTGAAAGATTAACAAACAATTAATAAATGCGTTAAGTATTAAGGATTTGGAAGGGAGAAAGGTTATGAGCGAAGAAGGAAAGGTCCTTGAAAGGCTTGTAGAGAGGATTGATGAGCTTCTTGTAGTCTTAAACCGAGTTGCAGAAGACCTTCGGCAAGTCTCAATTTCCCTAAAATCCATAGCGGTCTCACAGCTAGCCCAGCCAGCGGCTGTCCCTACCCCAACACCTGCACCTACGCCCGTGATGCCAAAGGTTCCTGAGAGAGTGCAGTCAATAGAGGACATCAAAATGATGTTTCCGGAAGATTTGGAGAATCTTTTGAGTTTTGAGGAGAAGGAAGACTACATAATGATAAAGCCGCGCCAATTTTTGGGTTCAGAAAACTTCGCCAAAATAGCTTCCGTTGTGCGTGGGATAGGCGGTGACTACGTAAGTGCTGGAAAGGCATCGCACTTCAGGGTTCCTAGAAAAAGAACTTGAAGAATAGCGCCGTAACTTTTTGCTTAATAGTTTACTCAATCAAAAAGTAGCCATTAGAAATGGTGTCCGTATCTTATTTCAAAGTCTCTGAACTCGCCAGTGTAATTCTCCCAGATAACATCTATATCCTTGACTCTGGCTCCCGGCGGTCCCCGCTTGCAGAACTCTATCAGCTCTTTTACACTTTCTTCTTCGCCTTCAAAAACAGCTTCAACCCTGCCATCGGGAATATTGCGGACCCACCCCCTTACACCACGCTTTCTGGCTTCATGCCTTGTTTCCGACCTAAAGAATACGCCTTGCACACTGCCTGTTATGAATACACGGGCTCTAACCTTCATGGTATTCACTGTTTGCGCTGAATGTTCCTAAAAATTCTATTGGCTTGAGGGTTTATGAGCTTTCACTTTAACTCATCTCCCTCCGCAGTGCGATTGTGTCGTTTCGGCGCTTGTTTTAAAAGTGCTCATGCAGTTCTGCGTTTTGATGGTTTGGTATGCTGGAAAGTTCTAGTGGAAAGTTGTTGGTCTATGCCTCAGGTTTCACATTTCGTGAGAGGCGGCTTAAATCCGTGAGTTCAGCGACTGAGAGAATGGCTAAGTTGTTAAAGTTGGATTTTGAAGTAGTCACCTTTAGAGAGAAATTCACGCAAATATATGTTTACTACAAAAACGGTGACGAAGAACCCATCCCAATCTACTGCGATAAGGGTGAAAAAGTCAACATACAGGATGTTTATACGACTTTAAGGAACATGATGTTCGTTTTGTCCTTCCACCCGAGACATTCAGCTTTAAGGCAAACAAGAAAAGAGATTATACGGTTTTCCTGAACTTTACAGTTTGATTTTCAAGCTTCACCTCATAGATTTGGTTCACATCAAAATCTATGCCTAAACTCTCATACTCCTGCTCCGTTAGGAACAAGATTATCTTCGGAACTGCAAACTCACCCCTCGCTGGAAACATCGGCAACTGCTGCTGCAAGGCTTGGAGGATATCCTGTGCAACCTTCGCCTCTTCGGTTTGCGGTCTAACCACAAAATGCGGAATCTTCCGATCTTCAATCAACTCTATACGTTTTCCGAGGTTGCCGTCTAAGTCACGGATAGACTCGATTTTGTTCACTCTCACACGGAACATGGCTTTTCACCACTGTACAGGCGTTTCGAAGAGCTTTATACCTTTCCTCGTCAAGGCTATTCCATCTCTATTGTTGCTGGCGGTTTTGGGGTAACATCATAATAAACCGTCGAGACGTTGGGGCATTCTTTGACTATCTCTTCTGCAACTTTGTTCAGTGTTGTCCACGGTATATCCGAAACTTTTGCCGTCAAGAAATCTTTGGTTTGAACAGACCTTACGCCTACTACATAGAGCTTTTTCTCTCCTAAGTCCCTAACCGCATATAAAACCCTTGCGACCTTTGGCCTTTCAGTAACTATTTTTGCTTGAAGAGAAATCATGTTTTGAATGGCTGTTTGATGGATTTTACCAGCCATGGTCTGAACTTTTATTCCCACGATATCGCCGTAACGTCTTTTCCCACCTTCCACTCCTGTAGCCCTGTCTTTGAAGATTTTCACGTGAACGTTTCTTGACGGTACGTTAAGAAGACGCGCCACAGTTTCTTGAATGTGGACGATTCCAGACGGCTGTTCAGCTTCTTCATTATCGATGATTACAGGGAAGTATTGACCGGGCTTATGTTGAGCGAGCTCGCGTTCAACGATGGCTGTAGCCTTCTTCAAGGTTTCTAGCTTATCTGGTCGAATTTCTCCGACTAAACGAACCGATAAGCCCGGACCTGGAAACGGTTGTCGCTCAGAAATTTCAGCTGGTAGTCCGAGGTGTCTTGCGACCGTTCTAACTTGTTCCTTGAACAATGTCGCGAGGGGTTCCACAACCTTGAAGCCGTAGCGTTCCATGGGGTTTATGCCCATCTGTTCCAGAACATTGTGTTGTGTCTTTATGCCGCTTACAGTTTCTACGATGTCTGCGCGTATTGTGCCTTGAACGAGGATTTTACAGCCTTCTTTTTTGGCTGTTTCGCCTAAAACTTGATAGAAGGTTTCTCGGAACACTTTGCGTTTTTCTTCAGCGTCCCTTAAGCCCTTCATGGCTTGCAGGAAGCGTTCACGGACATTGACCACTTTTGTGGGAACGTTTAAAGGCGGTTTGGACAGGATTTCGGCTACACGTTCTGGTTCACCCTCCCGCATGAAAGCGTCATCCAGTATCGCACAAACAAGGTTTTCACCTATCGCCTTGTGCGTTAGCACGGCGCATGTCGTGCTGTCAACACCGCCTGAAACAGCGACCAACGCCTTTTGGTTACCGATGCTTTTCCTTATATCCTCAATCTCGGTTTCAACAAATTTTTTCGGGTCAAATGTTTCCAATACAGCTGCCACCCTATCTAGACTGTTAATTCATTTGCTGTTTCACAATTTATGCATTTTCCACCATGGTAGGTTCATAGATTATTTAGGTTAACGAATAATATTTTTAGTGAAAGCTTCGGCGTATATCATTCGCAACATTTCCATTAAACAATAAAACCACTAGAGCTGAAATGGTGGATTTCCAAATTATCTTTTAAAAAATTGTTGATTTTACAGGAATGAGAGACGTTAACGGGAGAGTTTTAGGGAATTAAAGTTTTTTTGCTCTAACGTTTCTATAGTAAAGAGTTGAGCGTGGTTCAAGTGAAGACTGATGAGATGAAGAATGTGGTTAATGCTTTAAATGAGCTAAACGAAGGCTACGTGGATTTCCTACAGACCATGAAAGGAACAGTTAAAGAAGTAAAAGCAACAAAGCAGTTGTGGCGAGATGGAAACAAGTCAAGGCTGATAAAACTCGGCTTAGCACTAATAGTATTTCCCGAACCCACCCCAATAAGCGAGACAATAGGCACATGTTTGGTGGCTGCTGGGGCGGTTCAAGAGGGAATTCGCCGTCGCGCCATTTACGTTGATGACGTATACAAAACGTTTAAGGACACTTTAAAGGAGATGTGGACGATTAAGCATACCCTTTAAGGACTAGAGCTTAGTCAAGTTTTATATTTACTGCATGTTATATGCATAACATGTTTGGGGAAAGTAACATGAAGCTCGTGACAGTATTGTTGCCTGAGGCTTATCTGGAAGGGTTGGATGAGCTTGTTAGGGCGAACATGTATCCAAGCAGGAGTGCAGCCATAAGAACAGCGGTCAGAGACTTGCTTAAAAAAGAGATTTGGGAAAGAAGAGAGAGATGACATTCTCTTCACAATTTTTCGGTTCAAATTCAACACGCAACTTTGCATAAAGACTGTTTCTATTGCCGTATCGATTCGCATTTGGAACACTAAAGTAGGAGCAGTATCGGAGCGATCAAAAGAGCGGTCATGTTTGTGAGTTTCATGTAGATGTTAAGCGAGGGACCCACAACATCTTTTAAAGGATCACCTACAGTATCGCCAATTACAGCCGCAGTATGTGTTGGCGTTCCCTTCATCCAGAATTTTCTTTCAATGTATTTTTTGGCATTGTCCCATATCCCGCCTCCAAAAGTGAAGAAGGGTGACAATAAGGAGGATGTACTTAATCCTCCTAGAAGCATAGCGCCTAATACGTATTTTCCCAGTAAAAGTCCCACAACAACGGGAGCAATAATAGCAAGGAGCCCTGGCGCGATTATCTGTTTGAGCGCATTCTTTGTTCCGATGTCAACACAACGAGCATAGTCTGGCTTTGCCCTATGTTCAATGATGCTTGGGTTCTCTTTGAACTGTCGTCTCACCTCATCCACCATTTGATAAGCCGTTCTTCCAGTGGCTCCAATAGCCAGAGAGGAAAACAGGAAAGGAAGAACAGCACCCAACAATAACCCTGCAATTATGACGGGGCTCATGAGACCGAGACTTACAGAGTAGAGCTTTACCATTTCGCCGTAAGTGGCAAAAATCACCACAGATGAAACAGTGCCAGAAGCTGTGGCGAAAGCCTTTGCATAAGCCTTGGTAGTGTTGCCTGTGGCGTCGAGTTCATCAAGCGCCCATCCATTGTGCGTTTTCGTCCCTGACATCTGTGCTATTCCAGCAGCATTGTCACATATGGGTCCAAAGGTGTCACCCGACATGATAATGCCTATAGCTAAGTCGGTTCCAAGATTGGCTGCTACTACCCCATAAAGCGAACCATTGGTTATAAAATAAGAAAACAACAAGGCTGACAATACAAACAGAATTGGCATGAACGGGCTCTGAAAGGCATAAGACAAACCTGTTATAACGTTAATGGCTGCCCCACGCTCGGAAGATTCTGCTACTTTTCTGACTGATCTGCCATTGACCCCCGTGTAATACTGCACAATTAAGCCGACCGCTAGACTCGCAACTAAGCCGCTCACTACAGCGTAAAATATGGTCACGTCGTTTAGTAAAACCATAGAAGAGACATATGCGCCGATCACGCAAAAGCCGGCTGTGGCGACGAGACCGATGTTGAAAGAAACGAGGGGCCTAATCTTTTTACTTCCTCTGACGATGAACACTCCAGCGATTGTTGCCAAAATCCCTGAAGCGCCGAGCATCAAGGGGAACATTAGAGCATTTATTCCTAGCGGGCTGAGCAGTATGGCGCCTAAAATCATGGCAGTAATGTAGTCGTCGCTTATAGATTCAAAGAGGTCGGAGCCTCTTCCTGCACAGTCGCCCACATTATCTCCAACCTGATCTGCGATTACGGCTGGGTTCCGCGGGTCATCTTCAGGAATTCGTTGTTCTATCTTGCCCACCAAGTCTGCGCCTATGTCAGCGGCTTTGGTGAATATGCCTCCGCCCAGCTGAGCAAATAGAGCCGCTAAACTGGCGCCGAAGCCGAAGCCCACAAGTAAATTAGGGTCTTGGTAGAGCCATAAGAGTGCACTTACACCGATGAGGCTGAGTCCCACAACAGAAAGACCCATCACGGCTCCTCCCCTGAAAGCAAGCGTAAATGCTCTTGTCGATGAAGTTCTCGCAGCACTGGCAGTTCTCACATTGGCTTTCACGGCAACGCGCAAGCCTATGTAAGCTGCTAGCAAAGAAAGAAAGGAGCCTAACACGAACGCGATTGCTACTCTCATGTCCTTGAAGAATAAAGTTAATGGAATAAGCATTAGCACAGCAAAAATTGCAATGGTTCTATACTGTCGGTTTATGAAGACTTTGGCGCCGTCTTCAATGTAGCTTGCGATTTCCCTCATTTGTGGAGTTCCGGCATCTTCCTTGCCGATGGACCATGCCAAGTAAGCAACAACAAGCATAGCAAGGACTCCGACTACTAAAGCAAACCATGTAAGGTCCATTTGTCACCGCGTCCCCTACTCCTAAACTTTTTTGAATTCAATATTCGTTTTGAAACTGCCCATACATACTGTAAACTCTAGCTTATAAACATAGCATGTTTATGCCCGACAAGGCTTTCCTAACACTCTATTACCATCAATAGAAAATTTGGCCTCTGTAAAAATCGTTTGCATAGTCATGCAGGAAATTATTTAATGTCTTTGGCAAATTCTCTAATTTTCTTTGCGGATTCTGCGGGGTTTTCTGCAAGTGTTACTGCTCTTCCTACAATGAGATAACGAGCGCCAGCCTTCAGAGCGGCTTTTATCTCCCCGCCTTGAGCGCCGATTCCAGGCGAGTACATTGGAATTGTTTCGCCAAGTATTTCATGCACTTCTCTTATTTTTTCTGGGTATGTCGCGCCGACAATTGCGCCGTCGGCTTCTAATTTTGAGGCTTTTCTTGCAAAGAAAACATATTGAGGCATTTTTTCGCCTGTTTCAGTATCATAAATTATTTGCCCATAGCCTTCGCTTGCTCCTCTGTGGCTCATGTAAACGAGAAGGATTATGCCGCGCTGTAATCTACGGGCAACTTCAAAAATTGGCTTTAAACCCTCTTCCCATCCTATGAAAGGATTAGCTATAAGGGCGTCGAAGCCAGCGGCGTAATAGTACTCGGCGATAACTTGGTTTGTCGAGCCTATGTCGTTTACTTTGCAGTCCATTATCGCCATAAGCCCCAAACCATGGGCTTTTTCCACAAGTTTTTGAACACCGTTAAATGTGCCGAGGGGAAGAACCAGATGATGATTGACTTTTACAGCACAAATGTAGGGGTGCGCAGTTTCCAAAACACGCTCTGCTCTAGAGAAGAGATTTTCACGATTTTCTGGTTTCTCGAATGGAAAGTCTAAGGCTAAAATAATGTTGGATTCTTTGTCTCTGGCTGCTTGTTCCATCCTAACGCGGAAAGACATTGTTAAACACCACCTTCTATTTAGGCGGGGAACTAAAAACTCTTATTATTTCGGTTTCTCCGCCGGAAGCTAGTCGGATGTACGAAAGGGTTGTTTCCACAGCTTCGCTCAGTTGCTTTTCTGCAACTCCAGGAGCACCGTAACCAACTATTAGCACGTTTCGCGTCTGCTCATTAATCTTAGTGTGATCCGAATCACGGTACGGGTAGATGCACAGAACTTGTTTTTCATCGGCCAAAACAAGCATTTTGTCCGTTAAGGTCATGGGTTTGCTCATGCCTATGCCTCTGAAGGCTTCTCCGTTCTTTGCAAATCGCACCTGAAATGGCGGGTTTAGGCGGTCTTTGTCAAATCCGCTTATTGGTACTATTGTTTTCACCGAAGCCAAGTTATAGGCGTCTACAACCGTCGATATGCGTGGAAGCTCGTCTCCGTGTAAAACCCTCCTCAGTAGGGCTTCGCCTGAAGGCCTCGTCTTGGTGGGGTCTATGTCGAGCCTCCAATAGAGGTCTCTGTAGGCCCTTACCGTTGGATTGTCTTTTAGCGTTTCGATGTTGTACTTGCCTCTGACTTCCTCGTAAACGGCTCTTTTAAGCCTCTGAATCTGCTCATTCTCCTTTTCCACACTTACCAAGCTGATTATGCCGACGCATAGGGAGAGCTTTGGAAACCTTGCTGAGACTTCTGAATCCCAGTTAACATGAATCAGCATTTTCACCACGCCGTTTTTCACTTATGCTGGCGTTAGGTATTTAACAGCTCGGAGCAAAATCTTCTTCTAAAACTGTTCCACACCATGAAAAGCGGTACAGTTTTATACTTCACATCATTCTAAAGGGAAACTTGGCGGACTGGAAAGGTCGCGTTTACATGTCTGTGTCTCCAAGTGTTCGCGAAGTTCTCGCCAGAAGAATCGCTGGAGAGATAATTCTCTCGAGCAAGCCTGGGGCAACTATGCGGAAGTGGCGTGAACTGTTTGCTGTTTCGCAGATGAGCCTTTCAGACAAGATGGTGCTTTCACCCTCAGTCATTAGCGACTATGAAAGCGGAAGACGGCAGAGTCCGGGAACAAGGTTTGTTAGAAGATTTGTCTGGGCTTTATTGAAAATTGATGAAGAGCGTGGGAGTCGTTTTATCCGTGAGTTCGCCAGGTTGACAAGCTCGCCGAGCATGGCCGTGTTGGACCTTCGCGAATTTCCGATACCGGTTCGTGTGGAATACTTGTGCAAAGCCATCAGAGGTGAGGTTTTGGCGTGCTCAAGTAAATATGTTAAGGAAGTTTACGGCTATACGGTTGTGGACGGCAAGAAGGCTGTTGAAACCCTTTCTGGGTTGGAGTACTCTCAGCTTTTTGGTGCAACAACCGAACGAGCGTTAATTTTCACTAATATAGGAAGGGAAAATTCACCAATGATGATTGTGCGCATAAACAGCCTAAAGCCGCGCGTTGTGGTTTTTCACGGCGTCAAGCCGGATGAATACTCGATGAAGTTGGCGGAGTATGACCGCATACCACTCATATATTCCAGTTTACCGAGCGTTGAGCAACTGATAAAATCCTTAAGGAAGCTTTATCGCATTGCGCTTCGCAGAAAACTCGGCAAGCCAGTCCGTCCACCCCCAAAAATAAGCGCGTAATGGCGGCTAAAATGATCAGGGTGGGATGTTGTGGTTTTCCAACGTCTATGAAAAAATACTTTGAAAACTTCAGGCTTGTAGAGCTGAACAGCACTTTCTACCAGTATCCACAGGAAAAAACGGTTGAAGGCTGGCGGGAGAGAGCCCCGGAAAATTTCGAGTTTACTGTTAAGGCGCACCAGGACATAAGCCACAAGGTAAGGCTGAAAGTGGAAGAAACAAGCCTACAAGCCTTTGAACGCATGAAGCAAATCTGCAAAACCTTAAACTCAAAGATACTGCTTATCCAAACGCCAGGCTCCTTCAGACCGGACAGGCTTGTGGATGCTGAAAAATTTTTCAGAGAAGTGAACCGTGGGGATTTGGTTTTGGTTTGGGAGACTCGTGGACCAGATTGGGAAACCCCAGAAACTTACAAGTTGCTTGGAAAAGTTCTGGAAAGACTGAATGTTACGCATGTCACTGACCCGTTTAGGATTATGCCAGCCTACACAGGCGAATTAACCTATCTTAGGCTTCACGGTTTAGGCGAACGAATGTACTATTACCAGTACAGCGACATGGAACTGCAAAAACTTAGGGAGTTTATTACTCCGTACGAGAAGGGCGGAAGAGAAGTTTACGTGCTTTTTAACAATCTCTCGATGTTTGAGGATGGTCTTCGGTTTATGGAGTATTTGTCGAAGGGAACATTTCCGAGGATTACCAGCTCAACCGGCTTAGAGTCTGTTAAAGAGGTTGTTGAAAAGACGCGATATCCAATCGCAAAGGGCATGTTAATCAAAAGGCTTGGCTGGAGGCTTGTGGAGTTGGAAGAGGGAAGGCAGGTGAGGTTTGAAACGGTTTTGGCGGATTTGCATTCTAAGACTTTCAGTAGCGTGGATGAGTTGGTTAAAGAGGTTAAATCTGTTAAGAGGTTAAGTTAGGTTATTCCTCTTTTTTGAAGTTCTTGTTTTAGCTGTTTGAAGTCGGCGTTTATTTGTTGTTTGTATTTTGGGTGGTAGAGGGCTGCGGCTGGGTGAAACGTTGGAAAGATTGTTACTTGCATGTCTAGAATTGATGCTTCATGGAATTTTCCATGCGCTTGCGTTATACTGTTAAAGGGCAGGTTAGCTTTAGAGAAGATGTAAGCTGTTGAGTGGTTTCCAAGCGTGACGATGAACTTTGGTTGAATCGCTTTGATTTGCCTGTCTAAATACGGAGTGCAAGTTTGAATCTCATTTGGCTGGGGTTCACGGTTTCTTGGAGGTCTACATTTCAAAACATTACCGATAAAAACACCTTCTCTTGAGAAGCCTATTTCGGATAGTAACGTGTCGAGAAATTTTCCAGCGTCACCCACGAAAGGCTTGCCTTTGACGTCTTCCCAATAGCCAGGTGCCTCACCAATAAACATTATTTGGCTTTCGGGGTTGCCTTCACCCGGAACAGCGTTTTTTCGAGTTTTCCAAAGCGGGCATTTAACACAAACCACCACTTCCGCAGCAACAGCACCCAAAAGCCCCTTCCTAGACAGACCTGCAACCTCCATGCAAATTCCTTTTCATTTATTAGCTTATAAACCTCAATCATAATTACGAAAGAGCTGAGGGTCAGCATACTAAAAGCAAAAAATGTCCAATCTTAAAAACAGAATGAAGTGTTAAACTTCCTTCTAGGCCTTTTCCTCGCCAATAAGTATCTAATAATTCGGCATTTGGATTTAACCGTTTTTAACTTGAGGGGAAATTTTTCTTTGTCTTAATGAAATATACGTTTCTTGAAATAAATTTTATGCAGATTCTCCATCCTTTTTATCGGAAAGTTTTAGCTTTATAAATCCCTAAGAATCTGCGAAAACCCAGAAGTCAGAGGCTCAGCATAAAAGTTATTAGAGTACATTTAGGCTTAAGTAAAAATGAAGATGGTCACCAAAGTTCTGCGAAAAATGGAGTGCTTGCTAGGATTTGTCCATATTCCCTCTAGTGACAAGACTGAACTTATTGGAAATGTTGAGTTACCTTACGCTACAAAAGTGAATGGTTGTAGGGCCAGAATCGATAAATATGGACGACTTTGGTCGTCTTGTCTTAAAAAAAGATTTCCGGTAGGTGCTAAAGTCGAGATAGTAAGAAATGAGGAAGGATATCTCATATTTCCGATAAACATTAAGGACAGCTTTGATTCGTTTGAAATTGAGCAAAAAGATAAAGCTGTGTTTGTCAATTCTAACAATGGAAGAGAAATGAAAGCATTAGTTATTGAGCCGTATTTTCAATCAAACTCCATCTCTATTTTCAATGATGACATTTTAAAAACAGAGGCTGTAGTAAATAATAGCATAGATCTGATTGTTACATCTCCACCTTATGATGTTGATATTAAATATGAAAACTATGACGATAGTATACCTTACGAACAATATTTAGAGTTTACAAGAAAGTGGCTTAAGAGATGCTATGATTTTACTAAAGATGACGGAAGATTATGTTTGAATATCCCTTTAGACAAAAATAAAGGTGGTCAACAAAGCGTTTGCGCAGATATAACAACTATTGCAAAAGAAGTAGGTTGGAAGTATCATTCTACTATCATTTGGAATGAACAAAATATATCTAGGCGTACTGCTTGGGGGTCTTGGCTCAGTGCTTCTGCACCTTTTGTCATAGCTCCTGTGGAAGTCATAGTAGTGATGTATAAGAAAGTCTGGGGGAAATTGAGACAAGGAAAATCAGATATAACCCAAAAAGAGTTTATTGAATGGACAAATGGTGTATGGAATTTTAGTGGCGAAAGTAGAAATAGAATCGGTCACCCCGCCCCGTTCCCTGTTGAACTCCCAAGGAGATGTATAAAATTATTTAGCTTTATCGGAGACACCGTTTTAGATCCTTTTCTGGGAAGCGGTACAACTTTAATTGCTTGCTTGGAAACTAATAGAGTTGGTATGGGTGTTGAGATTAACAAGAGTTATTGTGACCTAGCAATAAGTAGATTAAAGAAACAGGGAATATATCAGAAAAAACTATTTGAAAACTTTAAGCAGTAAAATAAAGAACATACCTCGGTTTGATTGATATGGGTGCGTTTATTTGTCAAATTTCAGAGATAGATTGGCTGGTCAGTCGTAAGATTGGAGTTTATGGAAATCGCGAGGGCAGCGAAAGAAATGGAAAAGTTGTTTATTTTAATAAGACCAGAAAAGGTGAGCAAATAATTCAATCAATAATTGAAGATCTTATTGGAATGAGAAAAGGGGACATTGTATTTTTCCATGTACTTAAGGAAAAAGGAGAGAGCTCGATACATGGTATTTATAGAGCAAGAGAGGAGCCTTTTTACAACGACAATTTAAGGATATGGAAGTCAAGTTCTAGGTTGATCTATCCCTATAGATTTTGTTTCGAACCACATCCTGATTACAACGAACTATGCAAATATGATGCCAATATGCCCGTCAGCGAATTTTACAGATCAGTGGAGAATCGAAACATTCTGTCCGTCTTAACTTTGGAACGAGAAGTTCGCGGGGCAGCCCATGCAGTAAAGAAAATAGCCCATGATGATGCAAAGGAAATTATAAAACTTCTCTATAGACACTTTCATATTTCTCACTTGCCAGAAATAATCGAATTTAAACCTATGCAAATGCACATGACTCCTTTAAGAAGTTACATCCAAAGAATTGGAGAAATTGAATTTGCAATAAAGTCGCTTGTAGTATACGAGCTTGGACGAAAAAATTCCCGTATTACTAAACATATCCCAGCATGCAGAAGAAAAGATTTTGACTTCATAATCGAGACTTTTGTTGGACAAACAATGAGGAGACCTACCGATATCATGTGTATTGCTGATGAAAATTCGAAGCTTGTAACAACAATAGAAGCAAAGACGGACCAAGCAGATATGAATGATCTAATTCAGTCGATTCAATATCAAGAGATTTTCAAACTAAGGAACATTGACAAAGGAAGTCTAAATTATAAATTCTCAATCTGTCTTTTGGCTCGTAGATTTCATCCAGAATTAATCGAATATGCTTCTGTTCGAAATATCGTTTTGCCATGGGAAGAAGTGATCCTTTTAAAGTATGACGCGACACAAAACGGTAAAGATGCTATTTTTATACCACAAAAACCACCCGCAGAATTACCTTCACTATTCGTAAATTACCCTGAACTTAAAGTTCGAGAACCACTAAAGCAAACATCTTCCAAAGTCACAAATTTCTACAAGATTTTCAATAGAGACCCGCTTCGAAATATTACTTTAGAACTCAAATCTGCCAAAGAAGATCTTGTTATCCTAAACAAAAAATATAAGGATAAGCGAACGGAAGTTTCTATAGGTCACATTTTTATCTATCAGGTTCGTGAAAAATGTTCTCTCGGAAACTTCACAGAATTTATGAGGATAGTATACGACGAGGCAAACAATTTTTTCAAAGGTGATTTTATGAGTGTAGAACCAATAATAATAGCTGAAGAGTATCACAATTCAATAAATCTATTCATTAACACTTACAACAAGTTCGAAACCCTTGCCCAGCACGCACCAATAACAGCTTATATAAAATCTTAATTTTGTTTTTATTATTGGCAGCCCAATAAAAATTGATGGTAAAAACCTTTTTCGAAGCTACAGTATAACAAAAAGTTCAATCTATTTATAAGGGAGGGGCTATAGCACAACGCAGAGAGCGCCAGTTCTCTATAACAGGCGCTTTAGGGCTTCAGCGCCCTTCATGCCGATTTCAACGCCAAGACTTTTCGCTTTCGAAGTCGCTGCTTTAACTTGCGCATTTAGCACGTCCTCAAAGGTTTTCACTCCGCTGACAACCGCGGCAGCCACACCCAGCCTTTCAGCAGCATCAACATTCAAAAAACCACACATAACAAACCCCTTCTCAGCGACAACCACTAACAAAGGTGGCGAATCTGGAAGCTCAACCCTCACGCCCAAACAAGCCCTACCATCAACCTTCAAAGACGCCACACTAATCATACCGAACACCTTCCACGGCAAACTTATCTTTACACGGTCCAGCTTAAATAAGAATTATTAACATAGAATTGGCGAAGCCTCCATGCTGACGAAACTGAAGGAAAAAGTTCAGCAAATGCTCGCAGCCGAAGCAGAAGCAGCCCGTAGAATAGGGTTAACGCCAAACGCAATAAGCGCTATAGGCGTAATCTTAGCACTTCTCTCGGCGCTTGCCTATGCAGAATGGCAAATCAACAGGCTTCATCTGTTACTCGCAACAGTGCTACTCCTACTTTCGGGGTTCTGCGACGCCCTAGACGGCACATTGGCTAGGCTCTACCACGAAACAACAGCCTTCGGAGGTTTTCTGGATTCCCTGCTTGACAGGTACGCGGACGCTGTCGTGTACGTTGGCATAATTGTGGGAGGATTATGCGATGTTCTATGGGGTTTAACAGCCCTAACAGGCTCTTTGCTCGTAAGTTACAGCCGCGCAAGAGCAGAAGCAGCCGGAGTAAAAATGGAGTCCATCGGATTGATGGAAAGGGCTGAGCGCATAAGCATATTGGCTATAGCAAGCGTAACAGCATATTTTTGGCAACCAGAAACAGCTTTATTTTGGCAACCGATAAACATCGGCATAATCGTGCTTGCAATACTTTCAAACCTAACAGTCCTGCAGAGAAGCATACACGCCTACAAACAGCTAAAGAAAACTGGAAACTAGCTAAAAGCTAAAACCTTCTCCTCGGACGCATGCGCCTTTCGTCTCGAGCCCTGACCTTCACAATACCTCGATGCACAGCACACGAAACACAATAATACTTCGTGTCAACCCAAGAAGTCAAATACGTGCCTTTCTGACGAAGCTCTTTGGCCAACTGAGGGTCAACAATCGACCGCCTACTGGTAACCTTCTTGGCCTTGTCCCGAGGCACCAACTGCCCACACATAGCACACTGAACAACGCCACTGCTGCCCTTACCACCCTTAGACCTTCCACGACTCTTCCGCTTAAACGGCATTGCTTACCACTTCACCACGCATGTAATAACTTTGTCTATCTTATATATCTGTCCTCAACTTCAGGACGGAAGCAATGTTTGCTTTCACATCAATCTTCGGAACAATTTTGCCAGTGGACGACGTGAAGAGAGTTGTAACTCCCGGCCCATGACCAGACGTTACACAGTTTGTGTGGACAACTACGCCAACGGATACCGCGCCTTTCTTGTATATCCTACCATAAGAGTGGTCCGCGTCAAGTATAGCAACCAAGTCACCGAGCCTCAAATCGTCAAGCCCATACTCCTTTCGAACACCCCCATCAAAAAGTTGAATGTCATAGTCACCAGAATAAGTCTGATTTGCTCCTAAACCCGAACCCATAATCGCCGCCGGAATCACATGAGTAACCGGAATCTCCAATTTGCCCCCTTTCGCCTTAGGCTTCAAAGCCTCAAGAAAACGTGGATCAATATTCATCACTTTTACTTCTGGATGATCCAGAAGTTTTAAGCCTACACCGAAGGCTTTAACGAGCACTTTATCGCCGAGCATGAGTTTTTCAAGAGTTTTCGACTGAAAATCCACCAGCACGTGCTCTATTCCGCCGTGCTTCCCGGTTACAACACCCTTCGCACCCTTCGCATCGCCTCCAACCACCAAAGCCTCATTTCCAACGCACGAAAGCACGTTTAAAGCAGCGTTCGCGGCTTGGCCAAAGCGTGGGTCGTTCTCCTTGTTTTCTATGCTTATGCCCGGTTCAACATGGTCTGCCTCCCACCCGCACGCTGGGTCGCCAACCCTTACGTTGTAGGTGATTCCGCCGACGCCTGGCAAAACCATTGGGGTGCCCTCAGCCGAAATATTGTACACGCCTCTTACGAAAACCGGACTGGCCACTTCGCCGACAACCGAAATCTTCACCAATTTGTCAACATTTGTCTTTAACATCCAATAACCCCCGCATTAAACTATATGCTTACTAACAGATGCTAATAAGATTTCACTCAGTTTAGCGAAGTATTGTATCTTCATGAACATAACAAGTTTTAAATGTGGGACTTTTATTTTGAGTTGAGTGAAGCCGAACTTAACAAGGCATACATCTTCAACGTGGCTGAAGACAATGTCGGACATTGGATTAAGATCGTCAAGATTGCTGGTTAAAGATGTCATGAGTAGCCCAGTCATAACCATCGAAGAGGACGCACCAGCAAACAGAGCTGCAGAACTCATGGACAAGCACGGTTTAGGCTGCATAATAGTAACAAGCAAAGAAGGAAAACCCCTCGGAATCATCACAGAAAGAGACTTGGTTGGAAGGGTCTTAGCCAAAAACGTCAAACCAGACGCCGTTAAAGCCAAAGAAGTCATGACCTCGCCCCTAATAACAATAGAGCCCGACGAAACAATGAACGAAGCCGCCAGGAGAATGAGCAGATTAAACATAAGAAGATTAGGAGTCGTATACAAGGGACAACTCATCGGATTGATCTCAAGCAAAGACCTCCTATCAGTCATGCCCGAACTCATAGAAACAATCCAAGAACACGCCCTCATAGAGGGCGAAAACAGGGCTCAAGAAGCAACCGAAGAAACTGCGCCCCTTGCAGGATACTGTGACCGTTGCGGAGGCTGGTCTGACAACCTAAAAGATGCCAATGGAGAATTCCTCTGCGAAGATTGCAGGGTCGAATTAGAAAGCGAGGAATAAGGGGCGATTGTTTGCGTGTTAAAGAAATTATGGATGAAAAACACCAGTCTATCTATGAAGACGAGCTTGCCACAAAAGCCCGGGCAATAATAAGAGATTTCGCCTTGAGAATCCTCCCAGTAACAGACGAAAACAAAAAACTTTTGGGAAAGGTTTCCCGCCGCGACGTGATGGTCATCTCCTCTTCCGTCTCACCAATTAGAGTCAAAGGGATAATGACACCCCCAAGGCACGTGGCAACAGTAGAAGATGATGCCGCTTCAGCAGTTAGGGATATGCTTCGAGTGGACGCATGGTACGCGCCAGTTGTGACCTCCCTCGAGGAAAGAACTTACAGAGGAGTTTTAGGCTTAGAAAACTTCATCGAACCTTTGATGAAAACAAATCCTAGAAAACTTTTGAAAGAAGTTTCAGAAGTTATGACCAAAGATGTTTTGGCTTGCTCACCAGACGACGAGGTTGACAACATTTGGCGCTTGATGCGTGAAAAACGCTTCGCTGGCTTGCCCGTTGTAAAGAATGGCAGGTTAGTAGGCATTGTCACGCAGAAAGACCTTCTTGAAAGCGGAGCGATGTTGCCAACGTTTGAATCTGCAAAAGGACGTTTTAGAACTTCTCCCAAAATTTCGTCAGTAATGAACACAAACGTAATGGCCGTGAAGCCTTCTGTAAAGGTAATCCAAGTTGCCAAAATTATGATTTCAAAAGACATAGGAAGGGTCCCCGTGAAAGATGAGGGCGGCAGATTAATTGGCATAGTTGACCGAGAAGATGTTGCCAGATTGCTTGTTAAATAAGGGGGAAACAATTGAGTAGAGAAACTTTTAGAAGAACACTGAGGGGAAAGGGTCCGCTATCCCTGAAGGCTACTCCTTCAAAAAAACGTGAAGGCGAGATACTGCACGTTGCAAAAAGCCCTGTTATCACAATGGCTCCTACCACACCAATTTACGATGCAATCCAGATAATGACTAAAGAAGGATTCCGCAGAATACCAATCGCCAGCCCCGGAACAAAAATCCTAGAAGGAATCATAACAGCCACGGACATAATAGATTATCTTGGCGGTGGGAAAAAATTCGGAATAATCGAGCAAAAATTCGGCGGAAACTTTTTCAAAGCCATAAACGAGCCCATAAGACTAATAATGACCAAAAACGTTGTTTCAGTTAAAACTTCCGCAAAAATAAGCGAAGCAATAGAGTTGATGAAAGAGAAAAATCTCGGCGGTTTGCCTGTGGTTGACGGTGAAAACCATGTGCGAGCAATAATCACGGAGAGGGACATTGCAAACATATTTGCCAACAGAGTAAGCGGCGTAAAAGTGTCTCAACTAATGTCGGAAAGAGTTGTCACCGCGTTACCTAAAACAACGATATTCGAGGCTGAAAAAACTATGACAACGCAAGGGTTCAGAAGACTGCCAATAATTTCTGATGGCAAAGTAATAGGCATAATAACAACCATGGACGTAATACGCTTTTTCGGCTCCGGAAAAGTATTCACATATCTACGGTCAGGAACCATAATACAAGTTTTAAACACACCCGCCCTTGAAATAGCAGCAAGAGAGGTTTCAACCATCGAGCCAAACGCAGATGTTGGCCAAGCAGCAAAAATAATGCGAGACAAAAACATAGGCGCCGTACCAGTTGTTGAAAACCAAAAGCTCGTGGGCATAATAACGGAAAGAGACTTCTTCAAAATAATAGAATAACACATTGTTTTTACCATTTCTGCAATGGTCATTCATATAAAATCTTTATTAAAAATAAACTTTAATTAACATTCCATTCTATGATTCAAAATAATAAGAGAGCGGCCAACTTGATTGTTGACTTGGTCCTAAGCAGAACAAAAGCTTACATAAACAAAGAAATAGTGGACTGCAGCTTAGCGATAAACAACGGCAAGATTTTCAAGATAGGCAAAGAAGCCAGCATGCCAAAAACGGAGACAAAAATAGATCTAAAAAACCTCATAGTTTTGCCCGGTTTAATAGATGCTCATGTACATCTTCGAGATGAAGGAAAAGCATACAAAGAGGACTTTTACAGCGGAACTGCAGCCGCAGTAGCAGGTGGGATGACAACAGTCTTGGACATGCCCAACAATGACCCAGTGACCATGAGCGCGGAAACCTTGAGAAATCGAATGGAAATTGCCAAAAAGAAGATTCTGGTTAATGTTGGCTTTTACTCTGAATTTCCAAGGAATATTAGGGAAATAAATAAAATTGTTGAAGAAGGAGTCGTTGCCTTTAAACTGTTTATGGCTGAGCAGGTCGGCGGATTAAACATCGATGACGACCATGCTCTCTTGGAAGCGTTTAAGATTGTTGGCGGATTGAAGGTCTCGGTGGCTGTTCACGCAGAAGACAAAACAGCGTTAGAAAAAGCTGAAGATGAGCTCAAACGTGTCAATCGCAACGACATTGAAGCGTTCCTGAAGGCACATTCAGAAAATGCCGAAGTGAAAGCCATAAAACGCCTACTGAGCATTGCCAAACGAACCAACGCGCACACGCATTTTTGTCACATAAGCACAGAAGATGGATTAAAGGCGATAATTGATGGGAAAAAATCTGGAATGTCGATAACTTGTGAAGCGACACCGCATCACCTATTCCTATCCGCTGGCGATTTAAAGCAGACGGGAACATTAGCGCTCACCATGCCACCGGTTCGAGAAAAACATCACTCCGCAGCCCTTTGGGATGGAGTTAAAAATGGCTGGATTGACATTTTAGCTTCAGACCACGCCCCCCACACCATACAAGAGAAGAAGGCGAAAGTTGTTTGGGATGTCAAGGTTGGCATTCCAAATCTGGAAACAACGCTTCCACTCTTGCTTACAGGGGTGAAACGTGGACGATTATCAATAGCAGATGTGGTTAGATTGATGGCGGAAAAACCTGCTGAAATCTTCAAGTTGAAGGGAAGGGGCTTCTTGAAAGAGGGAAGTACCGCGGACCTAACGGTTGTGGATTTAGATAGAAAAGAAAGAATTGACGCATCAAAATTCCACTCGAAGGCGAAATTCTCACCCTTTGACCAGCGGATAGTTGAAGGAAAACCCGTTAAAACCTTCGTTAACGGTCAATTAATCGTGGATGAGGGGGAAATAATCGCCAAAGCGGGAAGTGGAGAAATAGTTCGGAGAGGATAAACTTTGAAGTTTATTGTGGATGGGATGCTTGGAAAACTGACACGCTGGCTTCGCATGTTGGGGCATGATGTAGAGTATTCAAGCAAACTAGACGATGCCCAACTAATCATGATGGCCAAAAAAGAGCGAAGGATTTTGCTCACGAGGGACCTGGAGCTTTACCAACAAGCAACTTCAAAAGGAGTCGACACCTTCTACCTAGAGGGAAAAACCGAAGCAGAAAGACTCGCGCAGCTCGCACAAAGGTTCAAAATCAAACTGGACATAGACTTGGAAACGTCAAGGTGTCCAAAGTGCAACACCCGAGTAGAACCCATCTCTAAAGAAAATGTAGCAGACAAAGTGGAAGAAAGCACGTTTTCACACTACGACGAGTTCTGGGAATGCCCCAAGTGTCAGCAAATCTACTGGCAAGGAGCCCACTGGACAAGAATTAGAAAAACGCTTGAAGCAGCCAAAGAAAACTTGGAGAAACTGCGAAACGAGAAGTAGCAAACCGGCTCAGAGCATTCGCAGGTTCACCCTTCTTCCGAAAGCCATCTCAGAGGGATATCCTGATAAGTGCCGTCGGGCAATATCCGCCTGATAGTCATCGGTAGGATGCCCGCCTCAAGTTCCCCCAGTGCTATTTCTATTGGGCTCGAAAAGCCTTCCGACACCTCAACAAGTATGGGAGCACCCATGGATATTTGCAGAGCCCTAGCCCCTACTACCCTTGCTTTTTCAAAACGAGTAAGCTTAGGAGGACCTATCAAGATTTTCTTCTCTTTTTCAGACGTATTCTAATACTCCCCAGCGCCTGGATACCCAGCGCCTCCTGGTGGGCCTGGCGGTGTTGGAGGAGCCCTCATCTTTCCAGCAGCGATCACGTCGTCGATTTTCAGTATCATCGAGGCGGCTTCTGTGGCCGATTTGATTATTTGCTTTTTGACGGCTAGGGGCTCGAAGACTCCTGCTGAGGTCATTTCTTGAACTTTTCCTGAGAGAACCTCGATTCCAGCCCATGTTTCATTTTTTTCGTGGCGTGCCCTTAGTTCGGATAATATATCGATTGGGTCTAGACCTGCATTTTCAGTCAGCGTTACCGGAACAGCTTCGAGGGCTTCTGCAAAACTCTTAACTGCGAGTTGTTCTCTCCCTGGAAGGGTTTCAGCGTATTTTCTGAGCATTCGTGAAACTTCAAGCTCCGGTGCTCCGCCTCCAGCTAGGATTTTCGGTTCTTCAACTACGTCTCGAACAACACACAAAGCGTCGTGCACTGATCTCTCTGCTTCGTCCACTATGCGTTCTGTTCCGCCTCTTATCAATATTGTGACGGCTCTGGGGTGTTTGCATCCTTCCACAAAAGTCATTTTGTCATCGCCTATTTTGCGTTCCTCAACAAGACTTGCATAACCTAAGTCCGCTGGACTTATGTCATCCATGTTCGTTATCACTTTTCCGCCGGTAGCCTTTGCAAGCTTCTCCACATCTGACTCTTTGATTCGCCGAACTGCAACTATTCCTTTTCTGGCTAGGAAGTGTTGGGCCATGTCGTCTATGCCTTTCTGGCATAAGACAACATTTGTGCCGGCTGCAACCAGCTTGTCAACCATTTCCCGTAGCATTTGTTCCTCTTGTTTGAGGAAAGCTTCCATTTGTTCCGGGCTTTCGATGTTGATTTTTGCGTCAAACTCTGTCTTCTCAATCTCTAGTGGGGTGTCGAGTAATGCTATTTTGGCTTTTTCCACGCGCTTAGGCATTCCGGAGTGCACAACTTCCTTGTCCAAAACTATGCCTTGGATAAGCTTGGTGTCACTTAACGACTCGCCGGGTTTCTTTTCGACTTTGACATCGTCCACATCCGCATTATAGTTACCGTCTTCCTTTTCGGCGACCTCGAGGACTGCTTTGACGGCTAGATTAGCCAAGTGTTCTCTGTGCTCAGACACCAGTTTGCTTGCCATAGAGGTCATTGCAGTTTTTTTCAAGTATTCTTCAGCCTTTGGTCCGGTTGGTATTGCTATTTTCTCCAAAACTTCCAGTGCTTTTTCTGAGGCCTTTTTGTACCCATCAATTATTATTGTTGGGTGAATGTTTTTTCCGACGAGTTCCTCTGCCTTGTTTAGCAACTCGCCGGCTAGAATTACGGCCGTGGTTGTTCCATCGCCAGCTTCGTTGTCCTGTGTTTTTGCGACCTCCACCATCATTTTGGCTGCTGGATGCTGAATGTCCATTTCATCTAAGATTGTGCGTCCATCACTTGTTATCGTCACATCGCCAAAGTTGTCCACGAGCATTTTGTCCATGCCTTTCGGCCCTAGAGCACTTTTTACGGTTTCAGCCACTATTCTTGCAGCCATTATGTTTGTGTGTTGGGCTTCCCTTCCTCTGCTTCGGCTTGAACCTTCTTTTAATATTAAAACTGGAACACCGCCGGCTGATGCGGGTGATGACAAACCTAATAACCTCCTTAATGCGACACAATTGAAAAACAGCATTACAATATAAGTTTTTCTAAAGGGATTAGCGTGAAGTTAGATCTTCAGATGTAAACTCTCTAGGGAACATTGTTGGTTTGGTTTGAGCATCGTTTTCAAGCCCGTTCCAGTTAGGATTATCACAGCAACATCAGCTTTTGATGCCTCTTTATTCTTGAGCTGTTTCTTGTAAGCCGCGTAGGCAACGGCTGAACTCGGTTCGACATGGAAACCCTTTCTTGCGAGTTCCATGAAGGCTTTGAATATTTCGTCTTCCTCAACCATAACGGCGTCGCCATCTGCTTCCCTCAAGTTTTTAACCATAAGGTCTAACAGCGGAGGGTTGACGCTCACCAAAGCGTCAGCAATGGAGGTTATCCTTTCAGGCGGAGTGTAACGCAAGTTTTTAAAGCGATGGTAAAGAGGCGAAACCTGTCTCGTTTGGCAAGCCACAATTCTTGGCATAGCTTCTATTATGCTGGACTCAGCCAAATGCCTAAACCCTTTTGTCACGCCTAAAAGAAGAGTCCCAGCGGAAACTGGCAAGTAGATGCGCTGTGGAACACTCCATGCAAACTGCTCAGCTATTTCGTAGGCGAGGCTTCTTATTCCATCCCTGAACAAGGGATGAAGGATGTGCCCCACATAGAATTTTCCCCTTTCAGCTTTTTGCGCTTCTTCAGCAACTTTGCTACGGTCGTCTGAAACCTTGACAACCTCTGCTCCGTAGAACTGAATTTGGTTAAACTTTGATCCAGAAACATTTTCGGGAACGTAAATTTTCGCCCTTAAACCTGCACGGGCAGCATAGGCGGCAATAGAGGCTCCTGCGTTGCCTGAAGAATCCTCAGAAATATAGCCTCCAGCCTTTTTCACGAGTTTATGCAGCGCTGAGATTAATACCGTTGAGCCTCTGTCTTTGAAGGAGCCCGTTGGATTCAAACTTTCAAGTTTAAAGTAAACATTGCCTGAAAACTTTATTAGAGGCGTCCAGCCCTCACCCAGAGTTATGATTTGGGGTCCTTTCACGTACGGGAAAAACTTTGCATAGCGCCAAACAGTGTAATCTTGCCTCCGAATTTTCCCGGCTTCAAAATTAAAGCGCAGTTGAACATCAAGCGGTTGACCGCAATAATGACACTTAAACGCAAGTATGCTAAGAGAAGGTTGAGAACACATAGAACATTCAATTTCATGCCTCATAAAGACACCAATAATCCTTCTTGTATGGGGAGTGCGTTGCTTTTCAAACTTTCTCTATCCAGCAACAGCCGAAAGAACAGGCGAATAGGACAAGGCTGACATCTATAGTTAATCTCTATGGTCAGGTAGAAGGCTTTGACTCGAAAAAATTTATTAAATCGCTGGAAAAGGATTAGAGATATCACCAGGAGACTTGGAAATGGTTAGAATCCTTGTGTGTGTGAAACAAGCCATAGACGTCTCTCAGCTGAAGGTTGACTCGGCTACGAGACGTTTGATCCTTGTGGATGCTCCCAAAAAAATAAGCGACTTCGACAAAAACGCCTTGGAAGAAGCCATACGCATCAAAGAGAAGCCCGGAGCCGAAGTGCTCACGGTGACGGTTGGTCCAGAAGACGCCAAAACAACCTTAAGAGAAGCCCTAGCGATGGGTGCCGATAAGGCTTACCTAATAAGCGACCCGATTTTTGAAAACTCTGACACGTTGGCAACCTCTTATATCCTCGCTGAAGCAGTCAAAAAGATAGGCGCCTTCGACCTCATTTTGTGCGGCGAAGCCTCAGTTGACAGCTTCTCGGCACAGATTGGACCGCGCTTGGCAGAGCGACTGGGCATTCCGTTGATAACCTATGCGAGAAAACTCAGCCTCGAAGGAGACACCGTTACTGCTGAACGAAGTCTAGAAGACTGCTCTGAGACTGTGAAGGCAAAAATGCCAGTCTTGATAACAGTTACAAAGGAAATTAACGAACCTCGCACTCCCTCTTACATGGCGATCATGACGGCGTTCAAGAAAGAGATTGTAATGTG
>Ga0315308_1000018_pt1 | contig 90194 bp, 102 predicted proteins | sample TDP3_MG_FD_203078 | JGI IMG/M metagenome (GOLD analysis project Ga0315308, IMG submission 203078) | Freshwater sediment microbial communities from Lake Towuti, South Sulawesi, Indonesia - TDP3 | ecosystem: Environmental > Aquatic > Freshwater > Lake > Sediment | place: Indonesia: South Sulawesi...
TACTGTACTTGGACGAAGACGGCAAATACAAGTCACACGAACCCGAACCAATAAACATAACTGTAAAAGAACTCGGAATCAAAGGCTGGCTTAAAGGAGAAAAATGATTAACCTGTCCTGTCATGCGGCATAATGGGCGCGATATAGTCTTTTACCAAAGTGAACTCTTCCTTTCTCTCGGCGTATTTTTCCAAAACGCGCGCAATAGCAAAGCAGTTTTCATGAACTAGTGTGCGAAAATGTTTCATACTGGAAAACAATACTGATAATGGGTAAGCAATGTCTTCAGACCACGGTGCGGACGTAATACTTAAAAAAGCTAAAGAAGAAGAAGAAAAATTCGACTGGTTTGAGGCAGCAAAATCTTATGAACAATTACTACATTTTGAATCGAAAAATGTTTCCTTCGCCGCAGAGACCTGGGAAAGAGCAGGCTTCTGTTATGGTGAGGCTTCTAGGCAGTGTAAAGATGTAGAAGAGTTCAAGAAGCTTAAGCAACTGGCAGTGAAAGCTTACATAAACGCTGTCAAGCTTTTCGAAAAGGAAGATGGCTTGAAAAATCAAGGCAAAAGTGCACAATGTAATGCCATCGCCGAATATGCATGTTCTTGGCTTGCGTCGAGTCCTTCAGAGAAAAGGAAAATGCTTGATGATTGCCTTAAGTTCGGAAAAAAGGGCTTGGAAGCGTATAAAAATGCCGGTGACGAGTTGAATTATGGAAAGTTGTGTAACGACTTATTATTATGTCTTCTTGAGAGACTATATGTTGTATCCGACTGGAGAGACATGAGAAATGTCGCTCAAGAAGGAATAGACTGCGCCAACAAGGCAATTGAAGTTCTGTCGAAGGTTGGGGACAAGAGTGAGCTTCTTCGAGCTTATTCTACAGCGAGTCTTCAAAGCTGGTATGTAGCAAACTTTAGTGAACAAGAAGAGAAAGCGAGAAAAGAACTTGTGCAAAAAAGCTTGGCTTACTCAGAGAAAGCATTGGGGCTATCCAGAGAAGTTGATAACCCCTATCATATCGCCATGTCAAACTGGGCGGCAGCATTCTGCAACCTTGTTTTCACGGAAAAAACTGAAACCGCGCTGGAATATGCCAAAGAAATGTTAGAACAAGGAGTGATTGTAAGGGATAATTACTTGAAAGGAATTGCATCTTACATCATTGCATTTGTTACTGATTGGATGACACTGAAGGAAGCAGATCCTGAGAAAAAGAAGGACGGATACAAGAAGATGATCAAATACAGTGAAGACGCTATACGCTATCTTCAATTGGTCTCTCAAGACTTCTTCATAGCAGAAAGCTACCTATTTTACGCTGAGAGCCACTCCTCTCTAGCGCTTGATGTCGAAGCCAGCCCAGAAGAAAAACGTGCTATGCTAGAAAAAGCGGTAGAAGCTGGACGTAAAGGGTTGGAACACGCAACCCATTCAGGTTCCCCGGATGCTATTGGTTCTACTCTTCACGCTTTAAGCAAGGCACTCCACTTCTTTTCCAATATCGAAACTGGAAAAGATGAAAAGATAAGACTCCTCGAAGAGGCTTTTCGCCGTAGGGAGGAAATTGGCAAGATTGTAGATGTAGCGTTTCCGTCTAATGATTGGGTAAGCGGTGTTAACAAAAGCTATGAGGGGTTAATAAAAGAAGATTTAGTTCGGGCAGAGACAGATAACGACAAGAAAAGGATTCTTCTTGAAAGTGCTGTCTCGGAAATGGAAGACGGTGTGACCCGCTGCAACCGATGGATATTGTCACGTCCTGTGCCAGCGCAGATAACTGCAGTTGCATTGTTCGAAGATTCGTTCGGAGGGATGCTGAATGAACTTTACCTGCTGACCCAAGATAAAAAACTCCTAAGCAGGGCAATTGAGGTTTATGAAGCCGCTGCTAAGAAATTCAAGAAAGTTAGCTTGCCAAGCCGCGTCGCAGAGTCCTACTGGAAAATTGCAAGAAACCGAGACCGTCTTGGCAAGCACCATGAGGCTGCAGAAAATTTTGAAAACGCCTTCGCAGAATATCAAGCTGCCGCTCAAAAAACCCCTCATTTCAGTGACTTCTATCTAGACTATGCGACCTACATGAAAGCGTGGAGTGAAATCGAAAGAGCCAGTTTTGCTCATGCTCACGAAAAATACGCCGACGCAACGAAACACTATGAGAAGGTCGCAAGCCTTCTCAAACAAACGAAATCGTGGGACTACCTGTCCTCAAATTTCCTTGCATGGTCACTTCTGGAGCAGGCAGAAGACTTGAGTAGAAAGGAAAGGAGCGTGGAGTCAATAGAAGCTTTCGAAAAGGCTGCGGAACTCTTCAAGGAGGCCAAGGAGGCACTCGAGGAAGAGATCGACAGAATCCAGAGTCCTGATGAGACGGAAAAAGCAATCGAACTCAGCAAAGCTGCAACGCGAAGGAAAGATTATTGTTTTGCGAGAGTGAGTGTAGAGGAGGCAAGGAGGTATGATCAAAGTGGTGACTATGCTGAAAGCGCTGAAAAGTATGATTCAGCTGCCGACATTTTTGAGAAGATAATCGAGACGATGGAGTCGGAAACTGATCGAAAAGAGATGAGACCAATTGCATATATGTGTCGTGCATGGCAAAAAATGAAAATGGCTGACAGGACGGTTTCGCCAGAACTCTACCATGAGGCTGCTGAACTTTTTATGAAAACAAAAGAACACAGCACGCGAGACAGAACAACCTTGCTAGCTTCCGGCAACAGCGCTTTCTGCAAGGCATTAGAACATGGAACTAGATTTGAGGCATCAAGAGAAAAAGACGACTTTGCCAAAGTGAAACAATATCTTGTAAATGCAGCGAATTATTACTTGAAAGCGGGCTTTGACAATGCCTCTCTATGGACGAGTGCCACGGAGATTTTGTTTGACGCTTATAACTACATTATCAGTGCCGAGACGGAGGTTGATCCGGATAAGAAAATGAAAACATATCTTCTAGCAGAAAAATGCTTGGAACGTTCTGCTGGACTTTATGAAACAGCTAGGTACATTGGCAAAAGAGATGAAGTTCTTAAGACCTTAGAGAAAGTGAAGGGAGAACGCGCCTTCGCTTTATCTTTAGGAGAGGTGTTGACTGCGCCTGGCGATGTTTCCAGTACCCGTGTAATCTCCGCGCCAGGCATGACTGTTGAAGAACCTGTCGGTTTCTTGAAGTTTGAACGCGCATTTGTTCAAGCAAATCTGATTGCTCACCAAAAAGAGGTTGCAGTTGGCGAGAATTTCGGTTTAGAGATTCAGCTTGTCAATCTTGGGAAGAAAACAGCCTTTTTGATTAGAGTGGAAGAGCTTGTTCCAGAAGGATTCGATCTAGTAGAAAAGCCTGAAAAATGCGTTGTTAATGATGGAATTTTTAACTTAAGGGGAAGAAAATTGGGTGCTCTTGAAACAGAGGAGATGAAGCTTAAATTGAAGCCTAGAAAGAAAGGAAACTTCGTTTTCAGGCCGAAGATTCAGTACATGGATGAGGCTGGGGATTACAAGTCTTGCGAACTTGAGCAGGTGACGGTTTCTGTGAAGGAGCTAGGAATTCGGGGCTGGTTGAGAGGTGCCGGGTGACTTTAGTAGAATTCAATCCATTCTGCTTGGAGTTGTCTAGAAGATTTCTCCATAATTCTTATGTAATTCTTTATTGTTTATTAAATTAGGCGAGATTAGGAGAAAGGAAATTGGCAAAGAGACTAGTTTCTGGGATAGTATTGACATTGTTTTTTGTAGGTACGTTGGTTGTCACATTAAATGTGAGAAATGTGAATAGTTGGAGCAACGGCGGTTTTTCTACAGACCCAGACCATCCAAATTACGGTACGCATGATTGGATTGCCCAGCATGCGCTAGACTGGTTACCGACCGCAGAAAAAGAATACATCACACATTATCTAGCCACTTATTTGTATGGTACAGAGTTGCCTGACAATGGCGGAGCGCCGGATGGCATCGGGGACACATTTAAACATCACATTTACTATTGGTCCAATGGAAGCTTACAAGATGATGCGTCCGCAGTTCGGGCAAGGGAAGAATATTTCAACGCCTTGAACTATTACAAGAATGGCAGTTTTTCAATGGCTGTGAAGGCTCTTGGAATAATGAGCCATTACATTGTTGATGCCAGCGTGTTCGGACATGTGATGGGGAGCGGAACTGATTGGGGCGCGGAAGTCCACCATAGCGATTATGAAGATTATGTGAACGCTCGAACAGATAGTTACTCTGACGAATTTAATTCATATCTCAGTTTTGACGGCAGCCTTGACCTTGTTCCTGCTTACGATGCGACGCTTGCGATCGGTTATGATACAACCTTTGATGTGGACGGAGACCTGACATGTGTCTGGATGGACAACAACTACAACTGGGCGAACCCTACGTTCAGGAACAGAGCCGGCGAGTCCCTTAATCTTGCGGTCAACTATCTTGCGGATGTTTTGCACAGGTTCTATGTAGAAACCTTAACGGCGCGAGTCCAAAACATCAACACAAGTTTGTATTACACTAAGATCCAGGATGCAATAAATGCGAATCAGACCTTAGATGGCCACACACTCAAGATCTTCTCAGGGATATATTATGAGAATGTGATCGTAAACAAGGGCGTATCGCTTGTCGGGGAAGACAGAAGTACCACGGGAGTTGATGGAAGCTATTCTGGGAACGTGATTAACATTACAGCCAACAATGTCAACATTAAGAACCTTACAATAGAGAATAGTGGGCCATGGTTGAGTATGGGCATTTTCATATTCTATTCAAACGGTAACACGATCGACTGCAACACTATATTGAACAATGCCTTGGGCATCTATATCAATACTTCTTCTAGCAACATCATAAACAGGAACAGAATAGTAAGCAACATGGACGGTTTCGGACTCCGTTCTTCTTTTAACAACAACATAACAGACAACGACATAGCAAACAACGACAATGGCATGTGGCTCTGGAAAGATCCTAGTTCTGGCAACAGGATAACCGGAAACAACATAACCGCCAATCGAGATTGCGGTTTCGCTCTTGGGCTGTCGGCTTCAAACAATTCTATCTACCACAATAACTTCGTGAACAACCCCATTCAAGTTTTGCTCAATGACACTTCCGTAGCGAATATTTGGGATAATGGTTATCCTTCTGGCGGAAACTACTGGAGTGATTACGAAGGTAGTGATTTGTTAAGAGGTGTTTTACAGAATGAGGCTGGAAGTGATGGAATAGGAGACATATACTACGTCATTAATGAAAATAACACGGATTTCTATCCTCTAATGGGTTCATTTGGCCCATCAACCAGGACAGGTTTGAACGTCACAGTCTTTCCAACAACTGATGTCGGTATGATTTTCGAAAACGTCATAGTGGCAGGCTCAACAACCGTGAACAAAACTCCGATTGGCCCACCGCCTCCGCCAGGTCGCGAGTTGGTGGGACAGTTTTACGACGTCAGGGTGACGGCCAGCTATTCTGGCAATATAACGATCAGAATAATCTACGACGACTCTGGCATGACGCTGGAGGAAGAAATCGGATTACAAATGCTACAGTGGTGGCTTGACCCATGCGACATAACAGGAGCGATTCCAGGCGAGTCAGACGACATATGCGACATGAGAGACATAGGCTATCTCTGCACCAAATTCATGACTACGCCATCCAGCCCAGACTGGAATCCTAAATGTGACGTGTCCGGGGTTACTCCTGGCGTGCCTGACGGAATCGTTGACATGCGAGACATAGGCTTCGCGTGCGCCCACTTTGGAAAGACAGCGCAGTGGGTTGACATCACTCTGTTCATTGACACAGTTAATAACCTAATCTTCGGAGAGACAAGCCACTTCTCATTGATAGGCATCCACAGAGAATGAACGCAACACATTTAGAAGCTTTCTCCTACTCTTGTATGGAAGGCTCGCGAAGCGCCAAACATATACTAACTCAACATACCCGAATAACAATGTTACAGAAGATTTCTCCATAATTGTTATTAGCGGATTAAACCATTTGTTAGTAGGAGAAAGGAACTTGGGAAAGAGAACAGTTTTTGGAATAATAACTACACTGTTGGTAGTAAGCGTATTATCATCAACATTTAACGTTCAACTTTCCAGGGCGGAGGCTAACATTCAAAACAAGCCCGTGGCAATGGAGAGTTTCTTGTCGCCGCCAGGCTGGAACAAAACATACGGAGGAACAGGTGATGACCGTGTTCCGTCAGTGATTCAAACGAGCGATAAAGGATATGCAATGGCAGGTCGGACTAAATCCTATGGTGCCGGTAGCGATGATTTTTGGCTTGTTAAGACTGATTCGTTTGGAAATGCGCAGTGGAACAAAACATACGGAGGAACTGGTGGCGATATTGCCTGGTCTGTGATTCAGACAGGCGACGGAGGATACGCAATAGCAGGCTGGAACGGCGCCAACGCTTTGTTGGTTAAGACCGATTCATCCGGAAACATGCAGTGGAACAAAACATATGGAGGGTTGGGTAGCGATGTTGCCTGGTCTGTGATTCAGACAGGCGACGGAGGATACGCAATAGGAGGCGAGACCAGCTCCTATGGCGCTGGTAGCGTCGATTCTTGGCTGATAAAAACCGATTCATCTGGAAACGCACAATGGAACAAAACATACGGAGGAACAAACCTTGACACATGCCGTTCTTTGATTAAGACCAGCGATGGAGGATACGCGTTAGTTGGCTATACCAACTCCTATGGTGCCGGAAATTTAGATTTTTGGTTGGTGAAAACCGACTCGTCTGGAAACGCACAATGGAACAAAACATACGGAGGAACAAACTATGACATCGCTTGTTCTGTGGTTCAGACGATTGGCGGAGGTTATGCAATAGCAGGCTACACCAATTCATATGGCGTTGGCAGCGATGATTTTTGGTTAGTTAAGACTGATTCGGCTGGAAATGCACAGTGGAACAAAACATATGGAGGAGCGGGCTACGACGATGCTTGGTCTGTGATTCAGACAATCGATGAAGGATATGCGTTAACAGGCTACACTGATTCATATGGTGCTGGCAGCACTGATGTTTGGTTGGTCAAGACTAATTCTATTGGAAACATGCTATGGAACGTAACGTATGGAGGAATAACAGTGGATGCCGCTTATTCCATAGTTAAGACGAGTGACGGAGGATACGCATTGGCAGGCGAAACCAAGTCCTATGGCGCTGGCGGTGATGATTTTTGGCTGATAAAACTCGCTGGAACGACCTACATCCGCGCTGACGGCTCCGTTGACCCACCAACAGCACCAATACAACGAAACGGAGACCTGTACACGTTAACTGGCAACATCAGCAGTGTTGCGGATGGAATTGTGATTGAGAGAAACAATATGACGTTGGACGGAGCAGGCTACATGATTCAAGGCGGAGGAGGCGAAAACGGGGTCCATCTATCTGGCAGAAACAATGTGACAATCCAACATACAAAGATCAAAGACTTCGGGAATGGCGTCAGGGTCGAAGGGTCTAACAATGTAACAATAACTAACAATGTAGTAAGCAGTTGTTGGGGTATAGTTATCACATCAGGCAATAATGACAAAATCGTCTCTAATGTGATAAGTCAAAGCGATATAGGAATTGGGGCAATATCCCAGAATAACCTTATCATTCAATCAAATATCATAGCGGATACCGAGGATGGCATTCAGTTTGGAGGTTCTGGAAGTACTATAATTGGAAATATCATATCTAACAACTCTCAATGCGGCATCTATATCGCAGCTTCGGTGAGTATGAATTGGGGGACCTCAAATGTCATAAAACTAAACGACATACTAAACAATCAACTTGCAGGTATAAGGATATATAATGTCGAAGCCCAAGCGTTTCACAACAACTCTATTTACCATAACAACATGGTAAACAACACGCAACAAATCACTTCCAATAGTGCTCTAGGAGCAAACAATTGGGATGATGGTTACCCTTCTGGCGGAAACTATTGGAGCGATTACAATGGAACTGATTTATACAGAGGTGTCTACCAGAACATAACCGGGAGCGACGGATTAGGAGACACATACTATACTATTAATGCAAGCAACACAGACCACTATCCTCTCATGGGTTCTTGTGGTTCATCAACTGGGACTGGTTCGAATGTCACAGTCTTTCCAACAGCTGATGTTTGTCTAATTTTCGAAAACGTCACAGAGGCAGGCTCCACAACCGTGGACAGAACTTCTGTTGGACCATCACCTCCTCCAGGCCTCGAATTGGTGGGGCAATTCTACGACGTCAAAGTAACAGCCAGTTACTCAGGGAACATAACTGTTAGAATAATCTACGACGACTCTGGCATGACGCAGCAGGAAGAAAGCACATTAAGATTATTGCAATGGTGCCTTGACCCATGCGACATAACCGGAGCCACTCCAGGCGTGCCAGACGGCATATGCGACATGCGAGATATAGGCTATCTCTGCACAAAATTCATGACAACGCCGTCAAGCCCAGATTGGGATCCCAAATGCGACGTATCAGGGCCTACTACGGGCGTGCCAGACGGAATCGTTGACATGCGAGACATAGGCTTTGCGTGCTCCCACTTTGGCTTGACATCGAAATGGGTAAACATCACGACTTTCATTGACACGCAAAACAACCTAATCTATGGAGAAACAAGCCACTTCTCCCTAATCGGCATCCACAGAGAATGAGAACAACACTACTAGAAACATCCCCCCGCTGATTCAAATTGAATTTCAAAAAGTGTCCTTAGGTGGCACTTGATCTATATATTAAGGGGAGTCTAGACACTGCAGAGAGCCAGAGAAAAGCTTCCTAGAACTAAAGTGGCGGTCCCGAGTAGATTCAAATCCTCGTTTAAATTCCCTATGTTTAATGTCTCCGCAAACTCCATCTTTTTTCCATTGCGCGTGGGTTATGGTTGTAAGTGGAAAAAACTAGTTATATACAGTTTGTCGCATTATGTTTTAGAGGGTTTGGATATGGGTGTGTTTGGTTTATTCAAGCTTGATGTCGAAAAAATGGAGAAAAAGAAGGATGTTAAAGGGTTGATAAAGGCCTTGAAGCATGAAGATTGGATTATTCGATCTAAAGCAGCAGAGGCTCTTGGTAGGATAGGTGATGCGAGGGCAGTGATGCCTCTTATTCAGGCTTTGGGAGATGTGCGATGGAGCGCAACAAAAGCTCTTGGTGATTTAGGTGATGTTCGGGCTGTTGAGCCTCTCATTAATGCTCTAAAAGACGAAGATAAAAGTGTTCGATGGCTGGCAGCAATGATTCTTGGTGAGATTGGCGGCTTAAGAGCCATAGAGCCCCTTATTCAGGCTCTCAAAGATGAACACGAGTATGTTCGAACGAGAGCAGCCGAGGCTCTTGGAAACATAGGAGATATTCAAGCTGTAGAACCCCTTATTCAGGCCTTAAACGATGAAAATAAGAATGTTCAATCAGCGGTAGCAGAGGCTCTTGGTAAGGTAGGAGACGAAAGGGCATTAGAACCCCTCACTCAGATTCTGAAAGATATAGGTAGAGATGCGAAAGTCCGAAGTAGAGCATCAGATGCCTTATACAAAATCGAGGCCAAGAAAAGCCAAAAATGAGATGGCGGGCCCGCTGGGATTTGAACCCAGGATCTCCGGCTCCGCAGGCCAGCGTCCTAATCCATACTAGACTACGGGCCCACACAACTGCATTACGAAGCTCTAAGCTGCTAGAGAGAAAACTGTTAACATTCTAATAAGGCTTAGGAGTTCAAGACTTCTTCTGTTCGCTTTCAAGCATGTCTTCGGGCTCGGGCACTGGACGTATTGCAATACCCTCATGGTGTCCAGTCTAGCTAGCAAAAGATTTCATATGCTCAAATGTCTTCTCCAAAATGCCTAATGAACCTGAGGAAGGAAAGCTGAAAATTCTGTTCCGAATCTTTCTAGCAAGAGCCTGAAACATGAGTGTCAAGATGACAACTGAAAGTATGGAAAGAGAAAAAGCATACGCCCTAACATAGCCTTAAGCCACTTCTTCGGCTTCACCATACAAGGCTTCATGATCTCCCGCCGTCCAAGCGGAACACTCGGGTCCAGACGAACGGCTGAAACAAAGTCAAGATCATCAGGCGACACCTCGTGAATCTGCATATGCTGCTCTTCGTGCCTAGTTACGGCGTTTCAATGTACGTTCTAATGCATTTATGACGTTTTGTTTTCCCATAGCGATTATGTACGGCCCAAGTCTTGGTCCTTGCGGCACGCCTAAAAGAACAGTGTAGATTGTTTTAAAGAAGTTAGGAGGCTGCATGTTGTGTTTTTTGGCAATGTTAAATATGGCGTTTTGGATCTTTTCGGCTTCATTTTCGACATTTAACACTTCAATTAGTTCCCTTACTGCCTCCTCTTCTTCAGCGAGTAGGCTTACCACCGTTTCCTTTATCTCCTCAAAATCTCTAACCCAGTTAAACGCATATTCAAGTCGCCTTTTTAAGTCCTCATCAAGTGCCTGATCTTTCTGTAAATAGCCATAACTTCGAAGTTTTTCGGTCAAGAACCCTTCTTCACGGTTCTTGGGCGCCATTTTAGCTAAGAAAGTCAAAACGTTGTATGGAACATGGACACTTGGCTTTGTAGGGGGCTTTAAGCTCCAGCAGTATTCGTATAAACCTCGAAGCTTAGCAAGTTCCTTCTCTTCCTTTATCGCTTTTTTTCCGAAGTATATGTCTTCTAGATAATCCAGTTCATTCATGTAGGAAGGAATGTCTGTCGTATCCAGCGTACGGGCTCCAACGAACCTTTTCAGCATTAACAACATAAGCGACTGTGGAGAACCATACTTAAACCAGGTTTGTGGAGTGAAGACCACTCCGGCCGATTTCGAAAGCCTTCTGCCGCTCTTGTCCAAGAACAATTCATATTTTGCGTGGGATGGTGGTTCCCAATTAAATATTTCTCGGCATATACGGTCGTTCACGCGCACAGAATCAGCAATCTCCTTCCCGTAAGCTTCAAACCTTACGTCTAATGCTTTCCACCTGACCGCAAACTCTCCTTTCCAGCTCAGTTTGCCCGCGCCTTTTCTGTAGTCTACTTCACCCTTATGTCCGCAGCCTTCAAGCCACCGCCCCTTGACCTCCATCCCCTCGCATGCGTAGAGAATTCTGTTTTCTTTCGGTAGAAACTCATAGGCTTTGGTTGTGTATATGCGTCCGCAGTTCTCGCAGACCGCAAAATACGGCAGAGCTTCCAGAAACTTTTCTTGCCCAACCTCTTCTTTCACTATTTCGCCTATTCTCTTGGCATTGCGAAGTACTGTCTTGATTTCTTCGTTGAACAAGCCTTTTCCATAGATTTCTCTGCCTGACATGAACCTGTATTCTATTCCGCTTTTATCTAAAGCTTCGAGAAGCAGCAAGGTCATGTGTTCACCATAGCTTTTGTGACAACCATAGATGTCTGGAATGTCTGTCACGGGTCGTCCCAAGTGCTGTTCCAAAGACTTTGGCAGCCCAACCGGAACTTTTCTTAATCCATCCTTATCGTCCGCAAAGGCGATAAGCTCAGATTTGAAACCTTGCTCTATGAGAGCCAGAGTCACGGCAAAAGATCTTGCTGCATCACTTAGGTTGCCGATGTGGGGAAAGCCGGAAGCCGCTATTCCCATCTCGGTTCTTATTAGATCTAAGTTTCTGCCCAGCTTCCGCTCCCTTTCAATTATTTTTGCTGCCATCTTGTCGTACCAAGTACCGCGGCCGATTACTTCTCTGCTCATGCCATGTCTTGCTCTCTCATAGCATAAACCAAACTGCAAATAAAAATGTTATAGAAAACTGTGTGTTAGCTATTTTGTTTTGATGGCTGCGGCTATGGCTAAAGCCCCCAGCACAAGTAATATTATTGCCAATGAGTATATTGGATTAAATGTATAGAGGAACCACGCCCCGCCTGTGGCTATCAGCAACAAACCCCATGCGAATGTGCTAAATGCGCCACGTCCAGGTTTCGAGGAAGATGACGCTCTAACTCCAGCCAGAATAATCATCCAACAACCATATAGGGCAAGTATTAGTGATGGAATCAGTTGCCAACCAATCAGTTCAAGAGGCGAAAAAAGAAGTATTGAAACCACAATGGTTAATAGCAAAATGCCGATGGACAATAATACAATTTTCTCGCTAACAGGCATTAACTTCACCCCTACCTGATTTTTTCTCACTCAAGAATCATTTCCTCACATTCGCCTTTCGATTAAAAATGCATGGCTGTTGCATTTAAAGTTTCGTTAGAACACTGAGAACCCTGCTGTGGGTATGTCGCCCTTTATGACTGAGCCTGTGGCTCCGTCTACTAGTAACTGGTAGGTTTTGCTTTTATACTCATATTTTACGAACCACACTGGAGCATGCAAGTAGACTGCTTGGTCTATTTTTATTTCGTTTTTGATCTCGATTATTCTGTCCACATCCTGCTGAGCTAAGTATCTTTGATGCTCTTCGATTTCCTGCTTTGCCTGCTCCACAGCCTCGTCTTTGTCAATTTCACTGTTCAGAGTTTTAGCGAAACCATCAATCTTCCTGAAGTCATATGGGACTTTACCTTCTAATGGCACATCGTATTCCCTTGTCGGAAACTCTGTTGCCTTTCTCGCCAAAACCAGCCAATTGTATTCTTTCTCGATTCGCCCTTCTTTAACAACAGACGGCGTTATCCGCTCAAAAATCCCCTTGTAAAGGGTTTCCACTTCGGCAGTTACCATCCAAAAGGGTACGTAAGTTAGGGTTTTTTCTGTTATCTTTGATTTTTTAGCAAGGTCTGAGGGTTTCAGAAAGCCTGCCTGCATCCAGTTTTTTATAGGTTCTTCAATTTTTGTTGGGTCGTACTTGTTTATTAACATGGAGTGTTCGAAAACGAAGGCTTTTCCGGTCTCTATCACAACAGTGTAGCCGCAGTATCTGCATGTTGCGATTATTTCGCCTGGTTCGAACGATATGGGTGCGCCACAGTGTGAGCAGCTTATCTCCTGAACTATGGACATTTTGTTTTCACGTTTTTTGTTTTTCCCTCTTTACGATTTCTCTGGCTACAATGATGCCGGATGCCGACGCTTGAACTAGCCCCCTTGTAACGCCTGCTCCGTCTCCGATGGTGAACAGGTTGTGGATTTTGGTCTCTAAACAGTTGCTCAATTGCAGTTTTGAGGAGTAAAATTTCACTTCGACACCGTATAACAGGGTGTCTCTAGAGTAAATTCCGGGGGCTATTTTGTCCAAGGCTTGGATCATTTCTCTTACGTCAGCAAGATAACGATATGGCAAGACAAAGCTTAGGTCACCTGGTGTAGCATTTTTTAATGTTGGGGTGATGATGCTTCTTGCAATTCTTTCAGGTGTCGACCTTCTTCCAGCCTCCAAGTCGCCTAAACGCTGTATGATCACGCCTCCGCTGAGGAGGGTTGAGAGCCTGGCAAGGTATTTTCCGTAGGCTATCGGTTCCTTGAAGGGCTCAGTGAAGGAAGTGCTCACCAGAATGGCGAAGTTTGTGTTTTCAGTTTTTCTCTCGGCATAGCTTTGACCGTTAACGGTTAGAACTCCGTTATAGGATTCGGTTATGACTTCCCCATAGGGTGCAACACAGAATGTGCGAACTTGATCGTCGAAATGTTTTGAATAGTAAATGAGTTTTGGCTCATAAAGGGCGTTTGTTAATTCTTCCATAACAGATGCCAAAACCTCAACTCTTATCCCGACGTCGACTGGGTTGTTGAGGGTTTTTAAGCCTAGGGCTTGTGCTTCTGATTGGAGCCATTCGGCTCCGCTTCTTCCGGGGGCAACAATGACGTATTTTCCGAAGAATTTTTCACCGTTCACGGTTTCGACACCTTCGACGATGTTATTCTTTACTATAAGCCCTTTCACGTCCTTTTTCGGTTTAAATTCAACTTTGGCGTTTAACTTCTGGCGCATTTTTCTAAGGGTTTGAGCGCATCTCTCTGTGCCCATGTGCCGAATTCTTTGGCGGATAAGCTTTAGTCCAGCCAGCGAGGCTTTGCGCTCGATATCCTCTACCTTTTCAGTACTTGCACCATAGCTGTGTTCGGGTGCTCCGAATTTTAAGTAGATATTGTCTACGTGTTTGACGAGTTCTTCAAGTTCTTTAGATGATACGTATTCGTTAAGCCAGCCACCTACTTCAGTGGATAAGGTGAGTTTTCCGTCGCTGAATGCTCCTGCGCCTCCCCATCCTGATAGTAGAAAGCATGGTTCGCAGTGGACGCATTCGAATCCGCGGCTTGCTGGGCATTTGCGCTGGTTTATGTCTGGTCCTCTGTCTAGCATGAGAACGCTGAGTTTGTTTTTTTCTGTGAGTTCAAGAGCGGAGAATATTCCTGCTGGACCGGCTCCGACGATTATTATGTCATACTTCAATTGGGTTTGTCTCCTAAAGCCCAAAACTAGATGTAACAACTAACATATATTTTTAGCGAGCAAAAGAATGTTGATAGTGTCACTTTTGTTTGTGTGGTACGAGGCAGAGAAATTTTAGAGTTTTCTCATTGTTGTTTTTGAACTGGTGTTTCTCGTTTGGAAGAATGAAAATAACGTCGCCAGCTTTGAACTTTTTTTCTCCTTCTTGGCTTATTACGAGTCCTTTGCCTTCTAGGATGAAGACTTCGTGTTCCCATGGATGGTTGTGGAGTGGGCTGTGTCCTTTTGGTTGCATTTCGAAGAGTCTCATTGCAAAGTTTGGTGCTCCCATTTCTTTTGTGATGAGCCATCGCACTTTTAGTTTTGAGGCTCCTTCATCGGCATTATTTGCTTCAACATTCCGATAATGGAATACTTTCATTTAGCATACTTCCTTGAACCAGAAACAGAAGATACTTTTATGCTTACATATTAATCTTTTATTGCCTTAAATAAACCTAAGTGGAGATCTCTCCCACAACCACCATTTTTCTCTCAAACACCTAGCGGTGCGTGTAGAGTCATTTGGTGGTTTTCGATAACCATTTAGGGGTCCTGAAATTATTTACAACAAGTGGTTTTCCGTTCTCCCAGTCGGGATATGGCTTAATGTCTAGAACGGGGGTGTCATTAAGAGCGTCGAGACCGCGCACCCAGAGAACATTTTCTTCCCGTTTCACAAGCTCCACCAAGGTCAAACCGATAGGATTCGGACGAATCGGAGCCCTAGTGGCAAAGATTCCTACGTTCCTTCCTCCTCCAGGATGAATTAACATTTTTTCTTTGTCCAAAATCTTGTGCATCCAAAAGACAACATAAACGTGGGACCATTCTTCGATACCATCTAAACCTTTGGCGAATTCCTTCTTAAGCACTATCTTTGAAACAAGGCTTCTTTCCCTTTCATTTTCGTTAGATGATGAGCGCTTGACAAAACCTATGGGGTAGATTTCGATTTTCTGCGAAGTTGACAATAGAATCACTCTCTGAACACACTAGTGGTCAAATGACGCGCGCGTGATATATCATACATCTCAGACACCTAGTTAGTAGACGATATTTCTGCCAAAAAAGTATTTTTGGTTTGTTGGAAAGAAACTCTATTTTTTTATAAAAAAAGAGAGGCTCTGAGAGGCTTTTCCTGTTTTCCAGCATGTCTTTATGCTTCTTCTCTTGTTTCACCCCCTTTATTGTACTCGTGAGAAGCATGAATGGATTCGATTTGTGTCTCGTTTCTCTTGAGCATTTCCTGATGTCCTTTGAGGATTCTGCATTCTGTCTTAAAGGCGGTGCAATGATCGCTGCACTTCTACAATGGTCTGTGCGTGTCTCCATTCAGACTCCGTCATGATTGTTCTGTAGGTTTTTGACGCTTGATAGGGAAGGCAATTTGGGGCAAGCAAGTCCTTAGGCATGCTTTCTCTTGAGTTTGGCAAGAGTATATCAGTGGCTCTTTTTATGGTGGCTCCCAGGTTTGCGATAGCCCTTAATGGTGTTTTTCCTTCTACACCCAATTTAGACTTTATTTCCATACAATCACCCTCCAACTTTGTTCTTGAATACCTCTATGGTTTACCATCGATAACTGTGTATCTGAAGAAAAATTGAAAATGCAGCAAAAAACTCTTAAGAAATTGAACATTATTCAATGTTATGAAAGACATTAAACCTAAACTGATAAGATTGTTCAAAGAAGGTTACTGTACACCACAAATCTCTCGAATAGCCAAAACGATAGATGAGCCGTCTGCCACCATACACTACAACATCAAAAAACTGGAAGAAGATGGCATGATAAAAACCTACAAAGCTGCATTTGACTACAAGAAGATAGGTGAGGGATTCTGCGCTTTCGTTCTCATTGCTCTTTCTTCTACCGAGTACAGTGATCCTGAAAGAATTGCCGGCGTGCTGGCTAAACACAAGGAAGTCGAAAGCGTGAACATAGTAGCAGGAGACTGGGAGTTGATTGTAAAAATTCGAACAAAAGATCAAGATGAGTACTTCAGTCTCTTGAAAAGCGTGATTTCGAGAGAAAAAGGCATCGAAAAAAGCAAATCCATAATCTCACTGAAAGAAATCAAGACAGAATTCATCAAGACATGAGGATTGTGGGCAAAACTGTGAGGCAGCTGACCGTATACGCTCATAAAATGCCAACAAATTCTAAGGCATCTCTCACAAGGGTCAACGCGAACACGATTAGCACCATGCCTAAGGCCCGAATGATGTAAGCATAGTAATTGCTTTTGACGAGAGTCTTAGATTTGTCCACAACTATTGCTACTGTTGTTTGGGAACCTACAAGCAACATGTAGAATCCGAGTATAAAGAGAATCGTCGCTGAGATATTAACCTGGACACTCTCTAGGATTCTTGGGCCTCCAACGGTAAGCCAGAACATGTAAGTATTTGGATTTAGAAGATTCGTAGTGATTCCTTTTAATAGAGCATTGTTTTTTCCAAGATGGCCTTTAGATTCTTTGACCTTAGCCCTTAGATTCGACAAACCCAGATAAATCAAGAAGCAAGCTCCGAGCAGAGAGATTACTCCCATGAGAATACTGTTTTCAGCTACGCTTGATAATATAACCAGTGCAAACAGAATAATCGGTGATTCAGAAATTAGAGGCGAAATTGCGACTTCAATTCCCTCTTTCTTTCCATTCTTCAAGGTCTCAGAAACAACCAAGGTTACAAGTGGCCCTGGAGACAAACCAGCAGCAAGACCGAAAACAATCCCTAAGAGGAGAGAATCTATTCCCATAGTCCCATTGCCCCTTGACCTTGTTTCTTAACACATCTATGGTTTACTATCGATAACTGTGTATCTGAAGAAAAATTGAAAATGCAGCAAGAAACTCTTAAGAAAATGAATATCATTCAGTTTTATGATGAACATAAAGAAAACCATTTGAGGCGAATAAAAAACTGTTGATAGTTGTTGGAAAAGACGATTTGCCTGAAATCAAAAGTAGAAAAAGCCCGAAGGGAAAACGCCAAACTCTTTCGAAAACAAAAATAGCGCCAGATGGTTGGTGTTCGTCTCAGAGAACGTTTTTGGAGCCGGAGTGGGATTTGAGCCACCGCACTTTTAGCTTTGAGGCGCCTTCGTCTGCATCTTTTGATTCAACGTTCTGATAATGGAATATTTTCATTCAGTATACTTCCTTGAATCAGAAACAGAAGATACTTTTATGCTCGCATATTAATCTTTTATTGCTTCTAGTCTTCAACAATCTTGCGATCAACAGACCGATGATGAGTAGAATGGCTCCCGCGACTGCGTTAGCAAGAATTATGAAGCCTGACAAAAATCCCCACATAGCAGCAATAATACCTATTATTCCTGATCTGTAAATAAGGAAAATGTCTACTACAATGGGGAGGAGTATCAGCAAAAGACACATCATGATTTTCAAGACCGTGCCTGCAACTCCATAACTCGGAGTGTAAAGACTATCTATTAACTGGTTAAATACGTTAGCAACTACTTCGTTTATATCGACGCCAACAGCCATGAAGACCCCAGCAGTAAAAGAAGACAAGAAAATGGAAATGAAACTTACTTTTCCCATTCTAGTCTCAAACCAGATTACACATATTATATTTGCTATATCTGCGATGGAAGTCATTAATGCAAATACGATTTCTTGCTAAATCCCAAAGGTCGTTTACAAGTGATTCTGAAGGTCTCATAAGATTAAAACGTGCCAATCCGATGAATTGTTGTCTTTTATTTAGGGGTAAAGAATTCATGAAGTCCGTAAGTCTCATCAGTTCAATGAGATAGCCTGCTTCAACCCATCGGGGGTAATGGATTAAAGTCTTTCCAAAAGGTCGGATATTACGACCATTAACATCTAACACTATGGAAAACACAAATCTCGTATTTCTATCTAGTGTCCATTGAAAAAGGAAACTAGCGAAGGGTTTCATGTCTTCAATCATCAATTTTTTTCTCAAAAGAGTCTGATAAAGTGAAAGCTCAGATATAAAGGTTTTCGTATAATGACCGTTTCATATTGACGATTTGATATTCACGAACAATTAATGGGCCGATGAGCGAGCGATATGGCAATTTACCATCGTTGCCAAGACGATGGTCTCGTTCCTTACTGAATGTTAATTGGATTTGAACAACAATATACGAAATAAATTCGAAAAAAGTTGGGACAAATGATGACGCTCGAAAAATATCGCAGATTATTGAAAACTCACGCTTCACACAACCTGCTTGGATATGCAGGCTTGTTCTGTTTTTTGTTCCGGAGAGTTTTCTTCTACACAAGAATGAAAAAGTAGATAAGGTTATGAAACAATTTTGCCTTTATGAACGAAAAAACTAAAAAGGATAAAGTTGATATCCGCATTAACAAAATTATAATTGACACAACGGCTGTTATAATAGGCATCTTTGTCACAATTGGACTAGTTATGAGTCAAGTCTTCGAGAAAGGTGGAGAAAGGTTCTATGAATTTATTGGCTGGTCAACCAGTCTAACTATCCCTTTTATAGTTTCCACCATAGTATCGATTGTCATCATAGCGTATAATCAAGAACTTTCATCGAGTTGGTTATGGAAATTAAGACATTTTTCCGTTGTGGCGTATATATTCTCTTGGTTTTGGTTAGTCTTTAATGGTTATGTATGGTCTCCTCAATGGTTCTCAACGGTGATTAACGCGCTTTTTGGATTTTTGTTGTTCGCAATATTAATAGTGCTTGTGATCAACTTGGTTTATCTTAGATTCAGAAAGCCCAAAAAACAATCTTCTCTACAAGATTACCTTTAAGAGTACCTGAATGTGAAAACAGCATCTCGATCAGTGTACGGCGTGGAAATGTGTCAACCTCATTAATGTAGAAATTAGTACTGTATACACCAGTCAACATGAACGATGACGCACATTACAGTCGCTAATAAGACAAAGATTCTATTAATAGGGCGTTGAGTCTAGTTCCATAACCAAGCTAGGACATTTTGGTAAGTCAAGGCTTTCCCTGCAAACACATAAAGGAGAACAATGATATTGAACATCGTTTGTGCCTCTTCTCTCGCAGACTTCGCTCTTTTTCTTTATTGCCGAATCGGCTTGTAGACTTTTGTTCCGCTTTCCCAACTGTCTCTCCATTCAACTTTATTGACAACGATTCTAAGTAGGCAAAATTCTTCAGACTTGGGACCCTCTGGAAAATGTTGTGACAGGTCAAAACTCGCGAGTTTCCAAACTCTCTTCTTGTCTTGCAAGCCTGTTATTATTTGGGCTTCTCCGAAAACAACCGCAGCCTTGTCTCCACGGGGCTGCTCCACAAAGGCGAGACAAATCTTTGGGTTACGCCGTATCTGTTGTACTTTTCTAGAGGCGCAGAAAGTTGTAACCCAGATAGACATGTCATCCTCGACTATCGGAGACACCGGACGAACAATCGGCTGGTCGCCATCACAGGTGGCGAGGTATGAATGAAGACAATTCTCCTTCATTATTGCCACTATTCTCTGTCTCTCAGAGTGCATGATCAAGCCCCATCTTTCGCTTTAGCCTTCAGCAACGTATTTCTTGATGAAATCACTATTTATAGCTGACATCAGATTGCAAGTTGAAGTTTTCAACATTCAAAAAAGGAGATGTCTCCCGTACTCCCGACATTTATAGATATCGCCAATTAACACCGTAGTCAAACTGGTTCATAAAGAATGTGTCGAAAGCGTAGGACAGAAAAACACTGCTCAATTGGTGCTTCAAGCAGTTTTTGTCAGTATTTTTGGTTCTTTCCACTCTTCTAGGAGAATACTGTAGAGTTCTATCTTTCCATTCTCCTCTCACGAAACTTGATTTTAGCGCGCGCTTGATGCACAATACCAATAAAATCGCGCAATGAGAAGCGCACGTGATGGAAAAAATAGAAAGATTGATAAAGGAGCAGCACATATGTGCATGGAGCTCGTTTCACGAAAGGTGACGCTTTGCATGGACTCTGTCTTCGCGCCCTAAGGCGACATGGCACTGTGTTATCAGCCTAGCCCATAGGTCTGTTGAGCGCCACCAATCTCGAAATCAGGAGGTTTCCATTTTGGGTTTGAATTCAAGGTTGAGAGAGGAGTTTTCGTTTCTCCGCGGCAACATTCTGGTCATGATGACCAGTTGGTTAGTGACGAACTTGGCGCACACAGTCTACCAGAAAAATTGGAGGAACTTTCTTTGCTGAAATTTGAACGCTTCGTTCCAGGATCGGACGAACTTGAATGGGTTAGGGTTTGGAACGAGGTCTACGGCAAACGTTGGGATAACAGCCCGATGACCGTCCGACAGTTCAGGGCTCTTGAGAAGGCGCCCGATTTCGAAGCTGAAGAAATGTTCATCGCCATGCTTGATGGCAAACCAGTCGGAATCGTTCGAGCCCACGCGCACAGGGAAGAGAAGAAAGGCTTCGTGATAAATTTCGCCGTGCGTCCCAAGTTTCGAGGGCAAGGAATAGAACAGGAAATAGCCAAGAAAGCCCTCGAAGAACTTAAGAAGAAAGGGATGAAAACCGTTCAAAGCTCAGTGGACAGCAATGAAGAGAGCCTCATCCACATGTGGGAAGACTTGGGATTCAAACTTGCCCGCAAGTTCAGTATGATGACCGCAGACCTTGCTACACTTCCGTCTGGCATAGGAGAAAACAGCGAAGTCGAATTGAAACCCCTCCGAAAAGACTCCGACGAAGACCTAAAGATACTCAACTGGCTCCAGAACGAAAGCTTCAAAGAACACTTCAACTGGCGACCGAACCTCCTTGAATCGACAACGTATTTTGTGCGAAAAGACCCGTTTTTCAAGACACAAGAATGGGTTTTCGCGATGCTCAACGGAAAACACGTGGGCTACGTTGGAACAGGCATAGTAGAGAGTTACAACAAAGCCAGAAATGCAAAAGTCGGCTGGATCACGTCCATAGGCGTGCTCAAAAGCTACAGACAAACGGGAATCGGAACTAAACTAATACTGCAGGGCATGAACCTCCTGAAGCGCATGGGCATGACCACAGCGATGCTCGCAGTGGACGACTGGAACGTAACCAAAGCCATACAACTTTACGAAAAAGTTGGCTTCAAAGTCGCCAGAAAAGAAATCGCCTACGAAAAAGATCTAGGGACGATCTAGCGCGTGCATGTAACGATAGGTTCAGCTATAACTTTTCCGCAAGATCAAAAACTGGCTTATAAGGACTGATTGAAGAAAGCACTCTTGTCTTTGCTCTCTTTTCTTTTATAGACAGACAGAAGCGGATTCATTTGGTTGTGTTTTCTAGGGTTTTTTCCATGAAAATCCATTTCGACCTTAGTTGTGGTGGGACATCGGAACACAACTTATCAATAGTGTTGGTTACATATTCTCGGACAGACATCCCCATTATAGCATGGATATCAATTTTGTAATATTCACTGATTTCTCTTATTGCCCAAGTCATGTGTTCCACGTTTAAATCAATTACTTGGGACCGATGAATACGCAAATCAACCGGGACAAACTGGACGTTTTCAGCCATTCTCAGCACCATATTATTGAGACAATCTAGCATGGATTAGATTCAGCTACAGCTGTTACCCTCATCAAAATTGAATCAAATCCACTCCAAGTTTCGCCACAAAACCACAGCACATTCATAAGGCTTCTACCTACAAACTCGCACAAGCCCTATCCTTAAAAACCAACACCCCAACAATCACCAAAAAAACAAAACATATTTGGCTCCTAATAGAGGGGCCTAGCAGCGTTGCACGCACACAAACGCTCTAATCCTTAATCGCCTCAATCAAACTCATCACATTCCACAACTTCACCCTCGTATAAGGCGGCATATTCGGATCCTGCAAAATATCATCCAAAATCGAAATAACATTCGAAGCCCTAACAGCAGGCGTATATTCCACCGTTTGCAAAGCCTCCATAGAATCCTTCGCCGCCCTCCTAATATTCCTAGGCGTCGTATTGTCCTCAGAAACCACGCCAAGCACAACAAGCGCCTGTTTTATCCTCTCTTCATACTCCTCCAGCTTCTTCTTCCTAACCACACCCGCCACCCCACACAAATGGGCAATAATCAAGTTATTATAGGCTTTTATACTATTCTCCTCTGAGGCTTTAAAACTTGCCGCGAGAAAAGGCTGAAGAACAACACGTAAAACGAATGGCTGATCTACTCCGTCAAGGCTCAACCCTAACAGAACTAGCCTGTCCAGCATGCGCCTCCCCACTTTTCCGACTAAAAAGCGGGAACCTCTGGTGCGTAAAATGCGAAAAGAAAGTCATAATGGTGAAAGAAGGAGAAGAACCAACCAAGATAAAGAGCTCCATGGTCCTGGACACCCTTGAGGCAACACTCATGACGAAAATTCAAGAAGTACAAAACAAAATACAACATGAAGAAAACATGGAAGAACTTCAGAAATTAGGGAAAGTGCTCTCTGAACTGCTCGAAAACCTTGAAAAAGTAAGAAAAGTCAAAAGAGTCTAGGGTGAACCTCCCATAATGCTTGGTTTTTACGAGAATTTTCCACAAAACGTTCACAAAACGGCACGTTTTGCTACCCCAATCTCAAGCAAGAGACTCCAACAAACGTTAGTTCAAATCCTCCAAGGAATAAACAGTAAAACCTTCAACTTGGAGGCTGTTGCCGACCCATCGGTGCCTCAGTGCACAGTTATCTTCGAGTTCGGAATAGCCGAAGCCAATAACTTCAACTATCTAGACATTGAAGAAACAACTAAAGCATTGAAGGTTATAAACACAAAACCCCTTCAGGTCATGGATTTCTTCTGTGCCGTACGGTACTACAGAACGCAAGATGAAAAGAAAACTCCGCTAAGATTCGATTACTACATGATCCGCTTCATATTTAACAAAAACTTGATTGAAACACGAGTTTTTCACGAAAGGGGACCAAGATACACATCCCCAGAGGACATCGTCAATCTCGTAGTCGATAAGATTACCGAAACGTTTTCTAAGAAAATATTAAAAGCCCTTGAGAGTTCTTAACCCGCCTTTTCTAAGGATTTCAAAACAACCTTTTGAATGTTGTCTGCAACTTCCTTTTTAGACTTGCTCCCATCTATTTTAACAAGGTCGCCCCTTTCAAAAAATTTTGTGTAAACCTCACGCACCTTCCGCTGAGTTCCCAAGTTTTCCATAATCGACTTTTTAGGCTTTAACCTTTGGATTACGATCTCCGGTTTAACATCAACGAAAATCGCTAGGTCAGGGCGTATAGCATGCTCATTTATACTCTCAATCCATTTTAAATCAAGCCCAGCCGCCCCTTGATAAGCCAAAGAAGAATAAACGTAACGGTCAGAAACCACAAATTTTCCTTCATTCAAAGCAGGAACAATTTCACTCTCCACATGCTCGAAACGGTCAGCGGCAAAAAGCAAAGCCTCAACGATGGCTGAAATCCTTTTTTCGCCATGCAGACAGTATCGTTTTATGAAACTTCCAATTTTCCCACGGCTAGGTTCAGCGGTATAGGCTGCATCATAACCCATTTTCCTAAGCCTTCGCACAAGAAGTTTGGTTTGAGTTGTTTTCCCGCAACCGTCTAACCCTTCAAGACAAATGAAAACGCCTTTCTCCTTCATCTTATCAATCCTTATGGATTCTAGCCACTAGGCATTATAAGAGTGAAGATACATTAATAATTATTTAAAAACGTTGGAGAAAACACTGATGCCCAGAAACTATTGGGGCGAGATAAAGGATCCCGTTCACGGATACGTCTACATAACAGAAGAGGAAAAGGAAATCATAGACTCTTATCCTGTCCAACGCCTACGCAGACTACGCCAGCTTGCCGGAGCGGAATACGTTTACCCAGGCGCAAACCACACCCGTTTTGAGCATTCCGTCGGCGTAATGTACTTGGCTGGCAGAGCTGTTGAAAACCCCCACATTGCACAAGAAATGAGCGAAGACGAGACAGAAATGGTTAGGATTGCGGCTTTGCTTCATGATGTTGGACATGGGCCCTTCTCCCATATTTTTGAGTATTTGCTCGATGAAGAACTGGGTAAGACCCATGAGGATGTGACACTGTGGGTAATCACGAACGGCGAATTGAAAGATAGGCTTAAAACAATTGGATATAGCCCGCAAGAAATAGGAAAACTGGCGATAGGCACTCTTCACAAACCCAAGAAAGCCTTCCTAGACCAGATCATAAGTAGCGCCGTTGACGTAGACAAACTTGACTTTGTCGTGAGGGACACGTATCACACCGGCGCTGAATATGGCTACGTCGACATTTTCCGTGTAATCCATGCCCTAGATGTGCTAGGCGAAAACTTGGCAGTGGATTTGGGTTCGCTTTCAGCCCTTGAATCCTTCATAATAGCCAGAATAGAATCCTTCAAAAGCATATACTTTCACCGCGTTGGGAGAGCAGCGCAAATAATGCTTGCCATGGCTATGGAAAAGGCAAACGAGGAACTTGGGTTCACACGTTTCAAGACTCCAGAAGAGTACTTAGCCATGGATGACTACACAGCGTGGACTATGTTGAAAAACTGCAAAAAATCAAGCGGAATCATAAAAAACCTTGAAGGAAGAAAAATGCTCAAATGCGCCTACGAAAGAACTTTTTACGAGAAAGACGCTGTGATTTCAAACATTTTCAGCCAAGAGGCACATAGAAGTCAGCTACAAGCCGACATAGCAAAAAAAGCTGAAGTCGAAACAGAAGCAGTGATAATCGATGTGCCCACGGTTCCATCAGTTCCGTACCACCATTCAGTTCTCATGGAACCTATGGAAATCCCAGTTTTCTTTAAAAACCGTAAAGGTAACAAGATTCCGCAACGCTTAAGCGAAATTTCAAAGATTTTCGAGGTTCTCAAAGGCTTCATAAACATATTACGTGTTTACACAGATGAAGAAAACCGCGAAAAAGTCAGCACGGCAGCTTCAAAGATTTTAGGCGGAATTCCGACCACAGCAAAAATATCCTACTAGAGTGTGTAAAATGCAGCCAATAACATTAAGAGGCAGAAGAATCGTCGAAGGACACTGCAAAGCAGAAGCATTGGTATCCACAAAGCCCATAAGCTTTCTGGGAGAAGTAGACCCGGCCAACGGCAGAGTAGCTGAGAGAAGTCATGATTTATACGGAGAATGCATAAAGGATAAGGTTCTGTGCTTTCCACACGGACATGGCTCAACAGTAGGCAGTTACGTGCTTTATTCTTTGGCAAAGAAAAACTTGGCGCCAAAGGCGATGGTTAACCAAACGGCTGACCCAGTTGTTGTGGTTGGAGCCATAATAGCGAACATCCCGATGATTGACCAAGTGGACATTAAACAGATAAAAACAGGCGACATGGTGGAGGTTGACGCCTGCAACGGTTCTGTCAAGATTCTTAAAAGAAAGGAGAGCTAAACAGGCATGCACTTGACGAAAGAGGAAGAGCGCATCTATGATGGTGAGTTTGGCTGGGCAAACCAAATATCCATGAAAATCCTTGTCCGCTTAGGGGAGCTCTTCAAAGCAACAAGGCTTATTCCGATAAGCTCTGCACATGTTTCAGGAGTCTCATACAAAACCCTTGGAGATGCTCCAACGGATTTTCTAGAAGTGTTAGCGAATGCTGGTGCAAAGGTCAAAGTCAAGGCGACGCTTAATCCCCAGAGTTATGACTGTGAATACCTTTGCAGGAAGTTACCATCAGATACGTGCCAAAAACAGTGGAGCGTTCTAAAATGCTTTGAGAAGATGAATTTCACGCAGTCTTTAACATGCACTCCATACTATTTGGAAAAGCCGAAACGAGGTTCGCATCTTGCTTGGGCTGAATCTTCAGCGGTAGTTTACACTAACTCTGTTATTGGAGCATGGACAAATCGTGAAGGGGGACCAAGCGCTCTAGCAGCAGCAATAATTGGGAAAACGCCCAACTATGGAACCCACAAAGCTGAAAATCGACAACCCAAAGCTTTGATAAGAGTGGAAACACCATTACAGAATGAAGCAGAATTTGGTGCCTTAGGAATTTTTCTGGGCGAAATCTTAGAAGATAAAATTCCAATAATTCAAGGCTTAAAAAACGCCTCGAAAGATGGTCTAAAACAGTTGGGGGCTGCCCTTGCGTCAACAGGCATGGTTAACATGTTTTGCCATGATGATGTGAATGCGAACGTAAACGATATTGAAAAAGTTAACGTTGATGCAGAAGATATTAAGCGGACAATTGAAAACTTGTCTACAACCTCAACGGAAGAGCCGGATCTGGTTTTTGTGGGGTGTCCTCATTGCTCGTTAAATGAGATCAAGCGAATTGCAAACTTGATAGGCGACAGAAAAGTTAAAAGCGGGATAGAATTTTGGGTTTGTGCTTCACGTCATATGAAGGAAAAGGCTGGAAAATATGTAGAAAAAATTGAGAAAAGCAGAGGCCATGTACTTGCAGACACATGTGCAGTGGTCACATGGACTGACAAGCTTGGAATAAGGACGATAATGACCAACTCTGCAAAAACGGCCCACTATGCACCCACATTGAACACGGCAGAAAGCATATTTACACCACTAGAAAAGTGCTTGAAAACAGCTTTTAAGGGATAAGATTTATTCGGATGAAAAATCATCTTGCATGATGTTCCGGAATAGGGGCTCCGGTAGTATAGTCCGGTCAAGTATTCCGGCCTTTCGAGCCGGAGGCGCGGGTCCGAATCCCGCCCGGAGCACCTTTCTTAGGCAAGCGAATTTACGTCTTTGTTTAAAACAGGGATTGCGCCCCTTTCTATTTCTATAACATCAAAGTACTTCATTGCGTTGCCGGTTAGATATAGAAGAATCTTCTCGTCTGAATAAAATACGCCTTCATTTTCAAGTCTGTTTAATGCCGCAAGAGTAGAACCCGCTTCAGGACACGCATATATGCCCATCTTGAACAAAATCTTCATTGAAGAGATTATTTCGTTGTCATCAACTGCTACGGCCATGCCTTGCGTTTCTCTTACTGCCTGTAATATGAGATAGTTTGCGTAAGGATGCGGAACCCTTAGACCGGCAGCAATAGTTTGAGCGTTTCTCCACGGTTCTTTTACTTCAAACTCTTTATTTTTATATGCCTTAACAAGCGGAGCGCAACCCGAAGACCGCACAGTAATCAAGCGCGGAATTCTTTCAATCCACCCGAGCTCAATTAAGTCTTTAAAACCTTTCCAAAGACCTACGACACCTTCGCCTCCGCCAGTTGGAGAAATTATGTTGTCTGGCAAATCCCAGTTAAATTGCTCCGCTATTTCAAATGCCATGGTCTTGTATCCCTCAAATCTGTAGGGCTGCTTATTGGTTGAAACGTCAAACTATCCGTAGTTTTTACTAAATCTTCTAACAATTTCTGCTGCATCATTTATCATTCCAGAAACAAGATATACCTCGGCTCCTAAGTATATGCACTCTTTAAGATTGCTTTCAGGCACATCTTTTGGTATAAACGCGTAAACATCCATTCCGGCTTTTGCTCCATAAGCAGCCAACGCCGCTGCAGCATTCCCAGCAGAAGGCAGCGCAACGCGCTTCACGCCTAACTCTTTGAGTTTAGAAACTGCCAGAGCCATTCCTCTGGCTTTGAATGTTCCTGTCGGAAGCCTTTCGTCGTCCTTAAAGCACACATTTTTGGTGGTCTTGCCGTTAATGACTGAAAACCGAAGAATGAGAGTATATGGCTCTCCCAACGAAACTATGTTCTTAGATGAGGAAATTGGAAGCAACTCTCTGAACTTCCAAAATGTGTTTTCTCTTTTCTTTAGAACACTTTTGGAGACTTTTTCAACAACCCGATCTAAATCGTACTGAAACAACAGTGCTCCACCACATTTTGTGCACACTGTCAAAACCTCATTGGCCGGAAAGGTTTCTCCGCATTTACTGCATTCAGCAGAGATGATGAACATTCATGCCAACACACAGCAATCGTAGAAGACGAATGTTTTAAGTTTACCATTAGATAAATAATTCCACGATCGCGAATCAAGATAAGTCTTAGGGGGTGAGTATTTGAGTGAAAAAAGTTGGACTCCTCCTAGATGGATGTACCGTGAAAGACAACCTCCAAGCGATGATGCCTATTTCGAAAACATGACGAGAGTTATCTTCTTGGCAGGGTTAAGCTGGAGGATGATTGATGAAAAATGGCCCAATTTTAAGAGAACCTTCAAGAACTTTTCTATAGACGAAGTTGCAAAATTCGGCGAGACTGACATAATGCGACTTATGAACGAAGCGGGTATAGTGAGAAATCGCGCGAAGATAACCGCGACAATAAACAACGCAAGGCAATTTCAAAACATAAGAAAAGAATACGGATCATTTCACTCATATCTTAATGGCCTTGATAAATCTAACAATTATGTTCTAGTTATCAAAGAACTTTGCAAGAGATTTAAACGACTAGGCCCTTCCTCCGCACGCATCTTCCTTTACAGTGTCGGAGAAAAAATAAGGCGACCAATGGAATAATCTACAAACTTACCTAGCTATTTGCTTTGCAAAAACTCAAATACGTGCAGCTTCTATCCAATAACCTTCAAAGCTTAAGGCGAAGCACCTATGACAGAAACTACGCTCTTAAGTCATTACAAGAAACTGATGGAAAAAACTAAGGACCTCCTCGTTCTCGAGTCAGCCGCTGCCGTCGTTCACTGGGATATGGAAACAATGATGCCGCCAAAGGCGATTAACTTGCGAAGTCAACAACTTGCCATGCTTAGTCGAATTGAACACAAGATGAGCACGGACCCAGAAATGGGAAAACTATTGGAAGAAATTATGCGACATCCCGAATATGAAGAGCTCGACGATGTTCAGAAGAGAAACGTATACTTGATAAAGAAACAGTATGACGAACAAACAAAGCTTCCCGAAGACCTTGTTGCAGAAATTGCAAAACAACAAGCCATAACCGTAGATGTATGGAAAAAAGCCAAAGCAGCCAAAGATTTCTCCATGTTCAAACTTGAACTTGAAAAGCTTGTTGAACTGCAAAAGAAAGCTGCCGAAATCCTAATGGAAGTAAAAGAGACCGCTACCCCCTACGATGCGCTAGTAGACATTTACGAAACAAAAATGACGTCCGACACAATCACTAAAGTTTTTGACGAATTATGCGATGGCCTAATTTCAATACTAAAGAAATGTGAAACAGCCCCGAAACAGCCCGACACAAACATACTTAAACGCAAAGTCCCCGTAGATGTACAGCGCAGAATTTCTAAAGCCCTTGCCGAATTTGTCGGGTATGATGTAGAGTCGAAGGCGACTGGAGGAAGGATTGACGAAACTGAGCATCCCTTCACAATAGGCTATTACGATGATGTGAGAATAACAACCCACTACTACGACGATAATTTTTCATCTTCAATTTTTTCAGTGTTACATGAAGCTGGACACGCCATCTACGAACAGAACCTAAATCCAGCATGGATTTACCAACCAGTTGGAACAATTTGCTCTACGGGCTTCCACGAATCGCAATCCCGCTTCGTAGAAAACATAATTGGGCGATCTCATGAATTCTGGACTTACTTCCTACCAAAATTAAAGGAGATTGCGGGCAATGCTCTCCCAGACTTGAATTTAGATGCGTTTGTTCACGCAGTAAACCAAGTTAAGCCTTCTAAGATCCGCATTGAAGCAGACGAAGTCACCTATGGACTTCACATTATTATAAGATTCAACCTTGAAAGAGACCTATTCGCCAACAAAATAGCAGTCAATGAACTTCCAGAAATATGGAATCAAAGCTACAAAGATTATCTGGGAATAAGGATTGAAAACGACTCTGAAGGTATCATGCAAGACACTCATTGGGCCAGCGGCTTATACGGTTATTTCCCAACCTACGCCTTAGGCAACATCTACGGTGGACAAATACTCGCTGTCATGGAGAAGGACCTACCGAACTGGAGAAAACCGATTACAGAAGGAAACTTCAGCAACGTAAGGCAATGGCTAGTCCAAAATGTTCATACTTACGGAAACCTCTACGATCCCGCAGACCTCATCAGAAAAATAACTGGAAAAGAGCTTTATGTCAAACCATACTTGAATTATCTACAACAGAAATACTCTAGAATTTACGAGTTCTAACGAACTTCCCTTTTTCACTCTTTCATACACTTTTACAATAATCACAGCGAAAAAGCCGCCGACCATAAGACACACACCAGCCCACCCAACTACCGCATCATAATAATTGCTGCCATACAAAAATAGAATCACACCTATAACGATTACACATAAACATACAAAGTATTTCCACGACATGCAAATAGCCCCACAAGCCGAATTGAGCTTTTACACCTTCAAAGTATATAGAACTTACCGAATGCAATCCTTACTTTATTTATGGAACTCGATCCCGACGAATTCTGTCTTCCACCGAAATTTTTGCTTATAGTTTTTCTCAGTTATCCGACAGTCTTATATAACAGATTCAAATTATAGATACTCTGTGGGATCGAGAATGTCGGAATCCGGCATAAAAAAACCCGAGACGAGGGAAGAACTCATCAAAATGTTGACGGATGCCGCCAAAAAGGAGGCTAAAACTCGCAGTCTACTTAGGGGAAAACCGACAAAGCCTACAGTTTCAGGAACAGCTAAATTCTTAAACATACATAGAGACACCCTATACACGTGGCTCAGGGAATTTAATGTCGATTTTGATGAGATTTCTGAAAGACTGCCTTCAACCTTATTGTCGGAGTTTGTCGAAGGACCTCAAAAATACGCTTACTTGATTGGTGAGGCGCTTGTAGGGGAAGGAAACGAGGTATCACATATTGACCTTCTAGTAGGTGATAAAGATGGGCCTGTGGGAGAGGCATTTGCAGCTGGGATTTCCAATCTTTCCATGGGGCACACACCGCTGTTAGCGGTTATAAGACCTAATCTTCCACCTAAACCACATACATTGCTTGTGCCAAAAGTCACAGTGAAAAATCTCAGAGATGCGAACAAGATTTTTGGACCAGCACAAGCTGCAGTGGCGAAGGCTGTTGCAGACGCCGTGGAGGAAGGAATTATCCCCAAAGATAAGCTGGATGACTGGGTTATAATATGCAGTGTTTTCGTGCATCCGCAGGCGAGTGATTACCGCAAAATATATCATTACAATTACAGCGCAACTAAGCTGGCTTTGAAAAGGGCTCTAGAAAAGTATCCGTCACTAGAAAAGGTTTTCTACGATAAGGACAGGGCCAAACATCCAATAATGGGATTCAGAGTACCGCGTCTTTGGAGGCCTCCATACGTGCAGGTTTCGCTTGATATACCGGATCTGGAAAGGACAAAGAAAATCATAGCTGAGATTCCTCGAAGCGACAGGATAATATTAGAAGTTGGCACGCCCCTTATCAAGAGGTACGGAGCAAAAATGATCAGCGATCTACGAGAAGTTGCCAAAGACATATTCTTCGTTGCAGACTTGAAAACTTTGGATGTTGGGAAAGTTGAGGTTGACTTGGCTTACGATGAAACTGCGGACGCCGTGGTCGCTGCTGGACTCGCCCCAGCTGAGACACTTGACGCGTTTGTTCATGAAGCAAAAAGACTTGGTGTATACGCCGTGGTGGACATGCTAAATGTGGAAGACCCTATCAAAAAACTCAAAGCGCTTAAGGAATTTCCGGACATAGTTATTTTGCACAGAGGAATAGACGAGGAAACTGGAAGAACGCTTGGCTTAGAGCATATTCAGGAAGTGCGGCAAACCTTTAGTGATAAAAGATTTTTAATTGCCGTTGCAGGTGGAATAGTACCAGAAACAGCAAAAGAGGCATTGGAAAAAGGTGCTGATATAGTTATAGTAGGACGGTATGTAACACAATCAAAAGATATTGAACGCGCTGTAAGAGACTTTCTTGAGTTGACGCCTGCGATGCGCGAAGATGTAGACTTGTTCAGAGTACACGTAGAATAACACAATTCCCCCTACTTTTCTACATTTTCTTTTATGCGGAAATTTGAAGCTTTACTTTCTTTAGCATTTCATTTAGTGCACCCAAAATCTGTTCAGTTTTCATAAATCCTTAATAGAGAGATATTTAACTTTCATAACACTATTGGGGAGTTTATCATTAATGGCTAAGTTCAAAGTGATCATCTCGGATCCAGAATCAGGAACTTCAAAAACGATCGAACTTGAAGAAAACCGCGCCACTCCTTTAATCGGAAGGAGAATAGGTGAAGTAATCGATGGGTCGATGTTGGGTTTGGCAGGGCATAAGGTGCGATTAACTGGAGGTTCGGACAAGGACGGGTTTCCAATCAGGCCAAACGTACATGGTGGTGTCCGCCGAGAAGTAGTATTGAGTGGAGGAGTAGGGTTTAACCCTCAAAACGAGGGAGGGAGAAGGCGTAAAACAGTTCGCGGAAATGTAATCACAGACGAAATTGTGCAAATAAACGCGAAAATCGTGGAGAAGCCGAAGCAACCTAAAGAGAGTAAGAAAACTAAAGAAAAGAAAGAAAAGCAAACTATTAAAAAAGAAGCTGATGCCGAAGCTCAAACAACAAGCAGCACCTGAATGTAGACTTAACATTTATTAAGTGCATAGTTTTAATCCTTCAATAATTTGTAAGCACTTATAGGAAATAGAGAAATGAGCAGTGAAAAACGCACGGCTTTACCAAGGCAACCTGAAGTGAACGTCGGCACCATAGGTCATGTTGACCACGGCAAAACAACACTGGTGCAGGCGTTGACGGGAGTTTGGGCATCAAGACACAGTGAGGAGTTGAAGAGAGGCATAACAATAAAGTTAGGCTACGCAGACATGTCGGTTTACAAATGTCCTAAATGTGAACCGCCCAAGAACTATTCCACACAACCCGTTTGTCCCAATTGTAGTTCAAAAGCAGCTCTTACAAGAGCAGTCAGTTTCGTAGACGCCCCGGGTCACGAAGCTTTAATGGCAACGATGCTTTCAGGGGCGGCAATAATGGATGGTGCAATACTTGTGATAGCGGCTGATGAGCCGTGCCCCCAGCCACAAACAAGAGAACACTTGGCAGCAGCCGAGATTATCGGTATTAAAAACATCGTTATTGCGCAGAATAAAATTGATATTGTTGATGAAAAAAGAGCACGCGAAAGCTACGAGGAGATTAAAAACTTTGTGAAAGGGACAATTGCTGAAAATGCACCAATAATTCCTGTTTCAGCACAACGTAGGGTCAACATAGATGTTCTTGTCCAAGCAATTGAAGAGTTTATACCAACGCCAAAGAGAAATGAAACAAAACCCCCACTGATGTATGTGATTCGCTCATTCGACGTTAACAAGCCAGGCACTCCAATTGAGAAATTGGAAGGAGGGGTTATTGGAGGCACGATACTGCAGGGTAAGTTTGCGGTTCGACAGGAAATAGAGATTCGCCCAGGAATAAGCACAGAGGAAGGAAAAGGCACTCATAACCCCCTATTAAGCGAGATTGTTAGCTTGCATGCAAGCAAAAGAAGCGTAAAAGAAGCCCATTGTGGAGGACTGGTTGGTGTGGGAACCCTCCTAGACCCGTCATTTTCAAAGGCGGATGGATTGGCAGGGAACATCGTTGGAGAAAAAGGCATGCTCCCGCCGACACTGTCGGAATTAACCTTAGAAACCCATATTCTTGAGCGGGCTGTTGGAACAAAGGAGCTTGCAAAGATTGAAAGAATAAACGTCGGCGAAACCTTACTTCTGCATGTGGGCGCCGCAATAACCGTTGGAAAAGTCACGTCAATAAAGAACGATGCGGCTACGCTTCAGCTTACAAGACCAGTTTGCGCGCAAACAGGTTCAAGGGTTGCAATAAGCAGAAAAATGGTAGGTAGATGGAGACTTATAGGATACGGAATGATACATTAAGATGACAGCAGAACCTTCACGTGCCAAGAAAACGTTAAGAATAATTCTAGACTCAAACGCTCTGTTTGTTCCGCTTCAACTCAAAATTGACATTTTTGAAGAATTAAAAAAGTTAATAAAAAGGAAATTTGAGCCAGTTTTGCTTTCATCAGTTAGGCTTGAACTTGAAAAACTTGCGAAGGAAGCGTCGCCGAAAATGCGCAAAAATGCTTCCTACGCTTTGCGGCTGGCTGAAAAATGCAAGTTGATTGAAGTAGATGAAGGAATTGTTGGTTCTCCAGACAATGTTATTATTGAAGTTGCTCGGGAATGGAATTGTCCAGTGCTCACAAATGATAGGAGACTAAGAAAGAGGCTAAGAAATATAAATGTGCCAGTTATTTATGTGAGGCAAAAGTCACGCTTAGAAATTGACGGGAGGATATAAACCCTTGTTTAAACTTATAACACTAGAAGACACAATTCGTATCCCACCCGAAACCTTTGGCAATCCTTTAGAGGCAGTGGGATACCAGCAGGTTAAAGCAAAATATGAAGGAATTGTTGACGAGGAATTAGGCTATGTTGTAGTTGTAACTGATGTAGAAGTGAGCCCTGTTGGAAAAATAATTCCAGGGGACGGAGCTACTTACCACAAGGTAACCTTTTCTTTATTGACCTATTGCCCTAAAATTCAGGAAATAGTTGAAGGAGAGGTTGTAGAGATTGCTGATTTCGGAGCCTTCGTACGCATAGGACCTATCGACGCCTTGCTTCATGTTTCACAGCTTATGGACGACTTTATTTCCTATGATGAAAAACAAGGTGTTTTGTTGGGAAAAGAAACGAAAAGGAAACTTATGAGCGGAGACCAAGTTCGCGTTCGAACAACAGCGGTTTCCGCCGGCAGAGCTGGAAGCTCTGGAAAAATAGGGGTAACAGCTAGACAACCCTTCCTCGGCAAGCTAGAGTGGATTGAACAGGAAGTACAAAAAACAAAGCAGACTGTGGAGAAGAAACCTGAAGGAAAAGAGGAAGCAGGCCGGAAATAAAGGTGGTTAAATGAGCGAAAAAGCTTGTCCAACATGCCGCCTCATAACCAAAGAAAACGTCTGCCCAAGATGCAAAACATCATCTTTAAGCGATGACTTCGGCGGAATAGTAATAGTTTTTGACCCTGAAGGCTCAGCCATCGCGAAAGCCATGAATATCAAAGAGAAAGGGCGGTATGCGTTAAAGGTTAGATAAAATGACTGTAGTTTACAGTCTTACGCCAGAACTGCGAATGAAACTAAAGAAACCCATCGGCACATTAATTCGAGGCTCATTTGTTGAAACAATGAAGAGATTTAAAGATATAACGGAGAAAGAAAAGCCGGCAGTTATAATATCTGTTGGAGATACTGTTTCAAAAAACCTTATGGAAAACCACATGTTTCCTCGGCTCTCAATTGTGGATCACAGAGTTATGAGGAGGAGCGCGCCACCAATCCCACTCATAGCGCATAAGACTACCCACATTAAAAACCCCGCAGGAACAATAACAGAAGAAGCACTTACAGCAATTCGAGATGCACTAAAAAGCAATTGTCAGATCAAAATAGTTGTGGATGGAGAAGAAGACTTGCTGACGCTGATTGCTGTTTTGTACGCACCGGAAAACGCCTTTGTTGTGTACGGTCAGCCTTATGAAGGAATTGTTGTGGTTAAGGTCACACCGGAAAAAAGGGCAGAGGTTGCTGGAATTCTGAAGGCTATGGAAAATGTTCGAAAAGTTAAATAAGAGAATACTGTATCAATCAACTCCACACGCGAGGAAAAGCCATGGAAGTTAAAATAGTGTCAGAGAAGGAAAATCCGTTGCTGAAACGAAGGGAAGTCCATTTCCGTGTGGAACACAGCCAAACAGGCAGTACACCGCCGAGGCCAGAGGTCAGGAAAGGGGTTGCTTCTGCCTTAAAAAAAGATGCAGATTTAGTTTTTGTCAAAAAGCTGGAAACGAAGACAGGAACGAATTCAGCCGTTGGTGTAGCAAACGTTTACGATTCTATCGAGCAAGCAAGGCTCATTGAACCCGAATATATTATTAAAAGAAATTCGCCGCCTGAGAAACAAAGCAAAGAAGAGGAAAAAGGATAAACATGTCTAAAACTCGAGAAGAACCCGCGGAAGAAAAGAAGACAATAGAGAAACCTGAAAAAGCCGAAAAACCCGAGAAAAGGAAGAAGAAAGAAAAAGGCGTTTTCTCACTATACAAGTTAGAAAACGATAAAATTGTGAGGCTGCGTCCAAACTGTGAACGTTGCGGGCCAGGATATTTTATGGCTGATCATGGTGACAGATATACTTGTGGACACTGCGGTTTTACACGGTACAAACCCGCTGAGAAATGAACATCTTTAAATTACGCGCTACCATGATATTTTTGATGAGTTGAATGATTAGGGTAAATGTTTCCGTATCTAATGTTTCTGCTGACCGTTTTTGGGATATCAGAAAGCCTATTCCGCCAATTCAGATAAATACGAACCTTAATCTAATAGGCATGGAGAAGAAGTCGGAAGATTCGTTAGAAGTTCCCTTTGTTTTAACAATTAATTACAACCCCTCCATAGCGCAGATAAGCCTCAAAGGAAAAGCCTACGTGGTTGGCGATAAAGGCGAAATTGAGAAAGTTTACAAAGAATATGAAGAGAAGAAACCCCCGCCGCCTGTCATAGTACAGTCAATATCTAATGTTGTCTTCATAGAATCCATAGTGATATCTAGAACATTAAATATTCCACCGCCGATCCCCCTGCCGCAGATACCACAGGCTAAGCCACCAAGTAAAAAGCCTTCAGAAAGGGACTACAGCGCCTAAAACTTATAGCTGGCTACTTTAACGGAACATACATTGAAGAACGAGAGGCACCAATGCCTGGAGTTCCATGTTTTACGGGTTTATTTGTGATTGCAAATTCGCCTAAGTAATGTCCAATCATTTCAGGCTTTATTTCAATTGAAACAAAGTCTTTGCCGTTGTGAATAAGGAGCGTGATGCCAACCATTTCGGGGAGAATAATCATGTCTCGTACGTGCGTCTTGACTGGTTCGCTGCTTCCCTTTCTGAGGGCTTCTTTTGCTTTCCTTATGTTTTCAAGCAGTATCCTCTGTTCTGATGTTAGACCGCGATGCAGACTTCTCCTTTGTCTTGAAGGAAGTAAATTAATGAATTCATCCATTGACATACTTTGCAGTTGGTTAAGCGTATGTCCACGATATGCAAATTCTCTTGGCATTTTTCTTCACCCTATTGGTCACGTTAAATGCTATAAACCTTCTGCTATGCCAGCGGCGCGTGCGCTTTTCTTTTTCCGCCCCGTGCCTCTAGCCGCAATTAATCCAACTTTCTGCCCAGGTGGAGCGCCGTGCGAAGTTGTGGTGCCTTTTCTTGCGCTTCTCTTGCTGCTACCGTATGGGTGCACAGCGGCAACCATTGCTCTTCCTCTGGTCCTCGGGTATTTACGTCCCCTTGCCCTCATTAAATGGAATTTCTCGCCAGCTTTCAAGAAGGTTTTCTCTGTTCTACCAGCCCCCGAAGCCACACCAATCGTTGCTCTACAAAAATCATCCATGTACTTTGTTTTTCCTGAAGGAAGTTTGACTATTGTTCCTTGCGGTGTGTGTGTCACAACTGTTGCGTATGCCCCGGAGGATTTTGATATTTTGCCACCGTCTCCTGGGCGAAGTTCTATGTTGCAAATCATGGTGCCTTCTGGGATTTTTCCTATCGGCAGAATGTTGCCTACCTCAACTGAGGCTCTTCCTCCCATCTGAATTTGTTGACCAACATAGACTCCTTCGGGAATCACGGTGTAGCACTTTTCCCCGTTTTCGAATCTTATTAATGCGAGGGGAGCTCCTCTTCCAGGGTCGTGAACAAAATTTTCAACAACTCCCTTGATCGCTGTTTCAAAAGATTCTTTTGCAGTCGTAGTAAGTGGATATTGCGCTGGGGCTACTCTTTTGTGAGTTGACGCCCTAAACGTGGGTCCGCCGCGTCCACGTCTTTGAACACGAATTCTCTTCCCCATTACTCATTCCTCAACATGATTTTACAATATTCCAAGTTTGATTGCAACATCAGTCGCTTTGAAATCTGGGTGAAGCTTAACAAAGGCTTTCTTTTCCCCTTGTGGTGTGATTAAGAGGTTGACTTCTTCAACTTTTACTTCGTAAAGTTCTTCCACCGCCTTTTTCACATCACTTTTGCTTGATTTCAGAGTGACCATGAAGACTAGCTTGTTCTCTTTTTCAACCATAAGGCTCGCGGCTTCCGTCATCAGCGGATAAAGTATAACCTCATAGGGATCCATTACGCTTTCTCTCCTTTGCTATAAAGCTCGTTCAGTTTATCGATTGCGCTGCTTGTCCATATTGTTAGCCTCCCAAGATGCGTGCCTGGGGCAAGTATCTCAGCGTTTAAATTGTTGACGGTAACAACGTCTAGGCCTGGTATGTTTCTTGCGGCTTCCATTATTCCTTTGTTTTCAGTCACAACTATGAGGGGGCCTACAGCTTGCTTCATCTTTCTGCCTCTGCTTTTACCTTTTCCAGCTCGGACTTTTCTGCTCTCTTTTACCCGGTAAATGTCCGACAAAATTCCTAAGCGTATGAGGGATTCCTCAACTTCTTTTGTTTTCTTTAATCCAGCCATATCATCTGACACTATTAGGGGAATCTCTGGAATATCCTCAATTAAGTGACCTCGCGAGGCTACCGCTTCTTTTGATGCTGTAGCAGCTATTGCTGAAAGTAAGGCGAGGCGTTTTTCCTTCTTCGGGATTCTTTTAACAATCTTCTTTTCAGAAGTTGGTGGATGCGCTGCCCTCCCGCCCACTGTTCCGGGAGCTAGGGCTCCTCTTCCTCTCGGTCCCTTGATTCTGGGTATTCTAGCCATGCCTAAGTCAACGCCCCTGGATTCTGCTGTGGTTTTTTTCCCTGCCATGGGGTCTCTGCCTTGTGGTTGAAATCTGCTTGATTGCACCGCTAGAACGGCTCGTTTAATGATGTCCGGTCTTAATGATGTTTCAAAGATTGATGGCAGTTTTATTTTCCCGACAGGTTTTCCTTCTAGGTTGAAGATTTTTGCTGTTTTTTTGGCCATTGTTTTCACCGTTTATTTTCCTTGTGGGGATTCGAGGGATATGGATGTGATTTGGGGTGGTTCTTCGGCGATCTGTTTTGGTGGGCGTGCTGGATAGCGTAGTCGTATTGGGCGTTTTTCTGGGCTGGGTATGCTTCCGTCTAGCAGAATGTAGGGCCCGCGGATTTCGCCGTATCTTAGGAAGCCTCCTTTTGGTGTTATTTCTTTTCCATCAGTGCCTATTTTGAGGATGCGTTTGTTGTATTCTGTTCTTTGGTGGAAGCCCATTTGTCCAGCTCTTGGGATGCTGTACATCACGTGGTGGGGGTTCCATGGACCTAGGGTTGCTATGCCTCTCTTTGTTTTTCTTCCTTTGTGTTGGAGTATTGTTACTCCCCAGCGTTTTACTGGTCCTTGGAAGCCTTTTCCGGTTGATACTGCTATTGCGTCTATGTATTGGCCTTCCTTGAATATTTCTGCCGGGGTTACTGTTTTTCCCAGTAGGCTTTTTGCGTATTCGAACTGCTGCTGGGTTGTGCCTCCGCCTATTTCTATTTCTGCGACATCTGGTTTTTTCTTTGGCACGCTGGTTTGTTTGGGCTGAGTTATGGCGATGACACGAATTTTTGCTATCTTGCCTATGTTTTCTTCGATTTTTTTGAGGTTTTCTTCAGTGTTGAAGTCTTCTGGAAGCGTGAATATTCTTTCAAGGTCATCTGGCGGATCTTTCATCCAGGCTTCTGATAGGGGTTGTAAGCCATAGGGATCTTTTGTGTAGGCTCTTATGGCGCACGTGAGCATGGGCGGTGCTTCCAAGACCGTTGCTGCTCGCATGACTTCTTTTCCAAAGTTTGGTGAGCGTTTTCTATCTTCTATCGCGAAAATGTGGGTCATTCCAGCCTTGTAACCGGTAAAACCTAGAAGCCTAGGCGTATCCTCTTCTACCTTTGGCCAAAAACGTATTCTAGCCAACAAACTTTTAGCGCGTTTCCTAGGCAAATAAGCTAATGAACCGTGTCTTGGCGCGTGCGTTTTTCTATGACCCATTGTTTTCCCGCTTCGCGTCTTTTAGGAATGAGAACAATAAGTTATAAACGTTACCGTTACCCTTTGCGTGTGTGCCGTAAACAGGAGAGGCCAGCTCTTCAGGTTTCTGTAAAGAATGATGATGTGGCTGGTCTGTGTGACGCTAGTCTAGCCCCTCCCTTATATACAGATTGAACTTCTAATGCACTGCCTTTGATTTTCTTTTTGAAGGTTTCTGGTAAGTGTTAAATTTTGGAGGGCATAGTCATTTTAGGGATTCGGTGTGTCGGATATTGCGTCTAAGATTGCTGGTGCTCTTTATCGTTCTGGCTGTTTAAAGTTTGGCAGTTTTAGGATCAAGTCTGGAGCCTTAAGCCCATACTACATTGATCTTGCATGTCTGCTTTCAGCGCCAAAAGAGTTATGTAATGTTGCTGAAATTGCGGCGTGCGAAACAAGGAACATTATGGCCATTGATAAAATAGACAAGTTGGCCTCAATTGAGCTGAAAGGCGCATTAATCTTGCCAAGCATAGCATGCAAGGTGAACCTACCATGTGTCGTGGTGCGAAAAGAAGAGAAGGCTTACGGTGTGACCGGTAGAATTGCTGGTGCAGAGGTTGTTAAAGGCGAGTATGTATTGTTTTTTGACGATGTAGTTTCTGATGGGTTGTCTAAACTTGAAGGAATAAAGCCTCTAGAAGAGCAAGGAGCCAAAGTCAAGTACGTGATGGTGGTGGTGGACAGAGAGCAAGGCGGCAAAGAAAGCCTCGCAAAATTAGGCTATAAGGTTCATGCTTTAACAACGATCACCAAGCTAACCCGTTGCCTCCTTGAATCCTCGCACATTACGAAAGAACAAACTGACGCCGTTTTGAACTATGTCGAAAGCTTCAAAGAACACAAGTAGAGACCTGATCTGGTGACTTGTCTGCGGCGAGATTTCTTCCGCCAAATGTTTACCGACCCGCACAGACATACCCGTGAATGTTCGCTGAAAATACTTATCTAACTAGAAAAGTCTACTAATTATATGGTGTTAAAGTAGTGAAGAAAACTGCCGAGGAAAAAATCAAAGTTCTGTTTTCAAAGCACTCATATCCACCACTTGAAGTGATCATACCAATTCTCGAAAAGGCAGGACGAGGAGAACAAGAGTTAACAGCTCAGCTCTACGATACAGAAGTCGATCTAATCAAAGGGATAAAAGAAATCCTAGACCTCCGGGGCACAGATGTCAATACAGTTGCAAAAATCTTTGGGATTATGATGGGTCATTATGAGCAAAAATTTGAGCCGATTGAATTGTCGGAATCAAAGTTTTCTGTTGCTATAATGGACTGTCCCATGGTGCATGTTGGAAAGAACGTAGGCGCAAATGTAAAAAGCAAATTTTGCGATTTAATCTGCTCGACTGGAGTCAAAGCTTTAACGGACACTGTGCTTGGCCAAGGCAAGTACGAATGCTCTTGGGACAAGGCACTGGTAAAGGGTTCGGGTAAGTGCAAGGTAGTGTGGAAGTTAGTGAAGACGAAATGAGCTACTTCAAGAATTCTCTGTTACTCGTTTCTGTTTTACTGTTTGCTGTTGTAACAGTCTTCATTCTAGCATGGGTGAACGCACCGGAAGCCATAAGCCACACAGACCTGCAAACTGTATTAACTACAAGCACAGCAACATTCGGAACGATACTCGGAATCATTACCGCGGGACTTATGTTTACTCAAGGAAGATTCAGTGAGCTTGCAAGCGAACTGAGCGATGAGTCGACTGACTACATGGCTAAGGAACTGTCACTAGAGAAAATGCAATCAATTGAGAATCATCTACTTGCTTTACAAAAAACGTTTACCCAGGTTGCAGTGACGACAACAATCGCTGAAGAAAGAACCCTTTATGAAAGAATTGCTGCAAAAGCCTCTTCAATGTTCGTTGGCTTCGCAGTGCTGCTAAACCTGAAACTTAAACAACAGGGATTGCCAGATCCTGGACTTCTGGTTTCAGAAATGGATGCAAACCTTTACAAAATTTACGATAAAACGAGAAAAAGCATTAAAAAAGAGTGGCATTTATTCAAAATAGTTAAACAAATAGTAGATGTATGGGAAGCTCCAGCCGCATCTTTTATTGAAAAGTCAAATGCGAAGTCAGCGCTTCAGGCTGATCTTAAAAGTTCCATCTCTATTTTAAAAATAAAAGAAAACATCGATAAAAGTTCAGCAAATATTCACATTGAAGTTGAAAAGACGCTAGATGATTTAAGCAATAAAATCAGTAAAATCAGCAATCGACTCCATAAGGACAGAATACCTCAGCTCTTATCTCAGATCGAACAGGCAAGTATCCTGCGCGGCAAGTACTTTTATCTAACACTAATATTCATCGCTGCTCCCCTTCTTATCAATCTTCTAATCCTCCCCCAGCTCTCCGAAACCACCGCAGTTTTCTTTAGCCAAATAATTGCGGTAACAAGTTTACTGAGCATCATGGGAGTCGTTTTTCTGCTTCTCTACATTTACAAGATGCTCAATCTATAAACGCTAAAAACCTAATAAGAAATCGTCGTGAGGGAAACACAGTATGGGTTCTCGGGATTTCATGCTAAAGGGAATTGATCTTCGCGGTCTAGTTGTAATGGATGCAGGTACCGGAGCTGCAAATACAACTTGCTGGCTGGCCAACAAATTGAAGGAGGCTGGGGGTGGAAGAATCACCAGTGTTGATAAGAATCCAGAAACTTTTCCAGACGCCAAAAGAAAGCTAGGTGAACTCGCGGGGCTCGTTGAGTTTGTGGAGGCTGATCTCACGAGTATGCCGCAGATTGAAAGCGAATCAGTCGATCTGACCCTGTGCCACGCCACTATATGCGCCGTCAACGGTAGACCTCTTAAGGCTCTGAAGGCCTTATCCGAGTTTCACAGAACTCTCAAAAAGGGTGGTTGGTTAATAATCGATGATGAATACCCTCTTCCTAAGGCGTCGAAGCCCGAGGAAGAAGTGCAGGTCAAACGTTGGCAAACCTACAAAGCCATAGCAGAACTTGTTGAAGGCGAGCACTATACTGAAATATATCCCTATGAACTGGAGTTCGCCACTAAGCTGATCGGATTCAAAGACATAGAGTTACAGAGATTTCAAGGCAAGCCTCTCCCAAAGGAGGTAATGGACGAATGGCGAGAAATGATGACGGGGTTCGTCAACAAAATAGATAACGAAGACTTTAAAGTAGCATTCAAGAAAGCAATTGAAAGAATCGGGCAAAAGTACATAACCCAAGGGGGAAACTTTCCCGACTACTATGTTATGCGTGCCCGCAAGATATAGAAAGTAATGTTGTGTAATTCTGAGTGAACCGAAAAGAATTAATCTAAGTTTCCGAATCCAATTTCAAAATTTGTGGAGACGATTATAGAATGAAAACATATTTGAACATAATGTTTTACAGCGAAGGAGCAAACCCTGTTGAAATTGTCGAACGTCTTCGCTCTCTCGGGTTCAAACCGCTCAAGGGAGTTCATGACCACGTGTATGACTGGGGCACAAAGAAAGTTGAGCTTGAAGACATTCTTCAAATCGCAAGTTCAGTGCATGAAACCTTAAAGGGTATGAAAGTACTCTACAAGCTAGAAACAGAATAGCAAGGCTGATCATGGTTTAGCGATAGCGTCTGAGGATAGCTGCCATTATGTTTTGGGCACATTCTTCCGGATTGTGTCTTGTTGTGTCTAGGGTTATTTCTGGGTTTGGCGGCGGTTCGTAGGGTTGTCCTATGCCCGGGACGGTTGGGGCTTTCCCTTTCAAAGCTTTAGTGTAGATCTGTTTTGGTGCCAGGTAGGTTTTTCCTCGTTTTGCTTCCCGTTCCACGCAGACTTCTAAGGGGCATTCCAAGTAGGCTTCTATGAACCTTGGGATTTGTTTTCTCGCGTTTTCTCGGTAACGCCTTAAGTTACCGGTGGCATCGATGACGATGTTTACGGCGTTTTGTGTTAACAGTTTAGCAATGTAAACAAGCGTAGCATAAACCATGTCGCGCTCCTCTAGCGAGTAAGATGGCTTAGGAGTCAAAACCTTACGCAACGCGTCGGAAGCTAATAATTGAGCACGGATGCCCTTCTGGTCGAGAAGTTTAAGCAATGCCTCAGAAACCACGGATTTGCCACTGCCTGGCAAGCCAGTGACCCAAACACACCAACCATCAGTCTGAGACATGACCCACATTTCCATACATTTTTCAGAGTGCCAGTGATTATATGCTGAGTGGCAACCCATAAAATTTATGTCCTGATGCTTTCAAGTGTTCAAGGAATCACGATGTTAATAGACTATCACATTCACACAGCAATGTCTGCAGATGCAAAAGGAGACATCGCAGATTATGTTAAAACTGCACGCGATAGAGGCTTGATGGAAATCGGTTTTTCTGACCATTTTCACCTAGAAAAACAGGATTACTCAATGAGCTATGAAAAGTTGGCTCAATACGTTGAAAAAGTGCGTTCATATAAGGAGCATGCTGATTTTCCAGTCAAGCTTGGTTTAGAAGTAGATTTCATCCCAGGACTTGATAGTGAAATTGAAAAAGTAGTGAATTTAGAACGTTTTGATTATGTTATTGGTTCAGTGCATTTCATAGACAATTGGGGTTTTGATGACCCCAGATATATTTCGGAGTATCAAAAGTGGGATATCGCCGAATTATATTGCACCTACTTTAGTCTGGTTCAACAATGTGCAAGCTCATGGCTTTTCGATATCATTGGGCATGTTGATTTAATCAAGAAATTCAAGTATAAACCTAAAACACACATGACGAATGTCTTCAAAGAGACTGTTAAAATTCTCAAAAAGAGCAAGGTTGTTGTTGAGGTTAACACTGGGGGGTTAAGGACACCCTGCAAGGAGATATATCCAAGCAAAACACTTCTTCAAATGTGCTTTGACAATGGGATTCCAGTAACACTTGGTTCTGACGCCCATATGCCACAGGATGTAGGAAAAAACTTCGATGACGTCTTAAAACTGATTAGAGAAGTAGGATACGAAAATGTTGCGAGATTCACTAGTCGAAAGCTAGAACTAGTGGAGACATAGTCGAGATTCCTTTCATAATGTGCATTAGCTTTGCAAAAACTGGCGGCGCGTGCTAAGCCTATGTGGAACCATAAATGACTAGTCTTGCAGCGCTGCCGGGTTCGCAAACGTGGGATAATGCAATAGTCACTTGTGGCGGCGTGCTAGGTAGTTTGTCAACAAAATCTCTATAACAGCACTGGCTGCCGCCACCGTACAAAATATGAAACGTGCAAGGACATTGGGCGAGCCAAGAAGACCGTATGCTAGAGAAGCAAAGGGTATAGGGATCAATACTAATGCTAAGTAGTCTGGTAGGCTTTCGGTGTCACCGAAAAAGGCTTCTACGTGGGGTTGAATCAGGTACCATAGTATGAGCATTTCGATGATTATGAAGGCAATGCCTATTGGCAGGACAATCATGGAGGCGATGTCTACAGGCGGGACCATAAGTTCCAAGAACATTCCTTCTGACATAATTATCAGTTCCTCGAATGCAACGAGACCTATTACAATAATTGCGAGCCACCGGGCCCATATCAGTCCTTTCCACATGCCGTAAGCAGTTATTAAATTAGATATCCCTATAAAGATGGAGAAGCTTGCCATTGGTACAAGCGGCAATGTGTTTATGAAATAAACGATGGTAGCGAACTCCGCACCATATCCCAGCGCTAAAATACTTCCAAGTCCAGTCAATATCGCCGCAATTGTGATGCCTGTAGGTCTTTCACTCATTGTTTCTCACTCTTACGTTGTTAACAACATCATTAGCATTAATATTTTTTAACCTTAGGCCATAGCGCGTGCTATGTGGAGAGGTTGATTATCTCTCTCCTTTGATCCAGCTTGAGATTCCCAGTTCTTTGACCGTTATCGTAATAGGTTCAGGCTCATGGGACTTGTACTTGCCTGTTTCGTCAAGGTAGAGGATTCGCGGTTTCATGGTAAACATGCCCTTGGACAACGGTCTGATAACAATTTTTACTTCTTCGGTCTTCAGCGGGTCCAGCCTTTTGCCTTTCATGTTGAGGTAGCGGTCTTCGACCCTGTAGACCTCGGGTATATGCTTTATTTCAAAGTCTTCTGGGATGATTTCTTCAACTTTGATCAATAAGGCTGGCGCTTTGCCTGCGTTGACCAATTCTATTTCTAAGTTCATGTCCTCGCCGACTTTTACCTCTTTTACCTTAAGAATAAGATTCGCTTGTATGTCTGCATGTTCGAATCTTTCTAGTCCTATGGGCGTTTCTTCTGTAGGAGTGGGAGTTGTGAATGTTGCGGTCGTTGAGGTTGCCAGTGGTGCATGAAGAACTTCGGTTAGGGATAGGGCTAATTCTCTTTCATTCCTGACTTTTTCCAAGAGCCTAGAAACTTGTTCCTGCTTTTCAGGGTGTTTTGCCTTCAGGTACGATCCCGCCGAGGCTTGAAGCACCTTTTCGGCCATCATGTAGAACCGGGCTTTCTCGGTTGGATCAGTTGTAGTCTTAGCGTTGTGCATGTACAAATAGGCGTCTAGAAGCTTTTGAGTGGCCTCAGCGTATTCGGAGGCGTTTTTGAATCCTGTCTTCAGGTAGTAGCTTACTGCGCTTTCTAGATTTTGTGTCGCCAAAGTATGAAGGGATGCATCTCGGACGTCTTCGAATCTAGTTCCTGCTTCTAAGGCCTTGCAGAAGCGACTGTGACCTAGAGTCAACATTTTGGCTTTTTCATCGAGGCTATGGTCCTTGGCTTCCTCGAAGAGTCTCGAAGCCTCTTTGTATAAGTCAGGTGAGGCCTCCGCTTCTGCTCGCGTCATCATCTGCCAGGCCTTGCAGAGACAAACTATCGGTTTCAGTTCTTGGCGATCTGATTCATGTTCCATGGCATCAGTTGCTTTTTGGAATTTTTCGGTTGCAGAGCCATATTTTCTGGAGCTAGCGGCGTGGTTGCCCTGTCTGTCGAGGATTTTTGCTTCTTCTAGAGCGTTTCTTCCAAGACAGTATTCGTGTCTTATATCAGAAGCTTTAGCTACGTTTATTGACATCTCTTTCTCGTCTTTGTTCTCGATTTTTTCTAGTTTTGTTTGGATGGATTTCTTTGCTTCTGCAAACAGATTGGCTGTTTCCTGAAAGAGGTCTTTCGCTTCTTCAGTTTGTTCTTTTCGGCTTAGGTCTTCTGCTTCTTCGAGTTTAGCCCATGCTAGATAGTTTGGGCTGAGATAGTTCCATTGTTCTGTTGATTTATGGAGGTTAGCTACTTTCTCGTAGTGTTCTTTTGCCAGTCCGTAGTGTTTTTCTGCGTGATGGTGTTTTGCTTTCTCGATTTCTTTCCACGCTTGCATGTAGGACGCGTAATCTTGATAGAAGTCTTTTAGTTGGGAGATTTTTTCAGCGGCTTTTGTGTAGCTTTCTGAAGCATTTTCGAAATTCTCGGCTGCCTTTAAGTGCTCTCCTAAGATGTCTTGTGCCTTGGCGATGTTCCAGTATGATTCTGCCATGCGGCTAATCATGTTTAGTTTGCTGGCTGATTCGATTGCTTTCTGTGAGATTTCTATTGCTTTTCTGAGGTGTTCAGGTTTGTTTGTTAAGTCGTAGAGGCGTGTGAGCATTGTTGCGTAAGTGTATTGGTAGCCGTGAAGCGCTGCAAACAGACTAATGTTGCCCATCCTCTCGTAGTGTGGCACAATTTTGTTGCATAGTTCGAGACACTTTTCTTTGCTTAAAACAGCCTCCTCAAGAAGCCTCTTTTTACTATCAAAGTTTGGTTCGATTTCCGCGAGTAGCCACTTTATCTCAGCAAGATAGTTCTGCATTACTCCCCTTTCCCAATACCCGAAAGGGGACCATTGGTCAATAACTTCAATTGTTTTTTCTCGGTATTTCAAAGCCTTTTCCAAGCGACTTCTTTTTTGTGCAGAATCTGTTTCAACGTATGCTCGAGCTTCAAGAGTTTTACTAACTACGTGAAGCACATACCCGACGACAAATGGCATATCAGAGTCTTCAGCCTCTTTCAAGGCTTCCATCCCGATTTTTTCAGACTTTTCTAGGAACTCTAATCTTTTATTAGGGTCAGTTTCCCACCGGGCTAAATGCCAGTAATACTCCGCGTAGCCAGCAGGTGGAGCTATCACACCATCTCTGGGGCTTACGAATGACATGATAGAGTAATGATGCTGAGCTTCGTCATAGAAGTTCATAGCCTTTTCAGCCAATTCCCTTCTCTTTTCAGGGTCATCCGTTGCAATAGCTTTCCAACAAGTCGCAAATGCCAGAAGATCCAGTCCCCATGCGATTAAGAAGTTGTCCCGTGTCAGTTTGCCACCTTCTAAAGTCTTTTCAAAATGCTTTACCGATTCTTCTTCTCCTGTGTTTATTCCTATCCAAAAATGCGCCCACCCCAAGAGGAAAGCGTCGCCAATTTCTTCAGAAACCTCAACAGCTTCACTTAGATATTTAACAATTTTTAAGCGGTTTTTCTCTTTCTCCTCTGGTTCTGCAATGAAACACCACTCAAGGAAATAGAAGCAAGCTGCCAAAGCTAGATAAGCCTTCGCGACCTCGTGTAAGTTACCAAGTTCGGAAAGCGCTGCAACTGCTTTTTCTCCCCATTGCAGTCCCCTTTCCACAACACTCTTTAAAGTTTGACCATTCCATTCAAGATGACCTCTGTAGAAAAAGACCAGCGGAAGTTCATTGTACGTCTTCCCGTATTCCAGCATGTTTCCAGATTCCAAAAAAACCCCTAAAGCTTTGCCTTCCGACTCCAAACATTCATCAAGAAGTTTCCTCTTTTCAGATGGAACAGACGTAAGCCAGTAACCATGATACTTGGCAATAGCCTCACAGCGAAACATTTTTGCAGCTTTCTGTTCATCCGTCAGTTTTTCGTAAAATCCATGTGCTTTCTCGTAGGCTTCGATAGCCCGTCGCATTCCTTGCTTAAACTCTTCTTTGCTTTCCACTTGAAAAGCAGCCCTATGAAAGCAGAAACCAATCCTCTCCTCAATTTCGCCTTTCTTCAAAAAATCCTTTTTCCCAACTACACCTAAGGCTTGCTCATAGAGATCTGCTGCCTTTACCCAGTCATATTTCTTCTTCATTTCTTTTGCTTGCTCAAGAATATTCTTTAGATGCTGGCTCTTAGACATCTCACAAACCACGAGTAAGGTATCACTTTAGGTTTGAAAAGGTTTTTGCAGACTTCTTACTTACACCGCACGCCAAATGTTATAACTTGTTATCAGCAAACTACTAGCCCGAGGCGACGAAGTCACCATGCCCACCGTAGAAGAATTACAAGAGAAGGCTGCAAGATACTTCCAGGAAAGGCCTCCCAACTTCCCCGAAGGACGCCCATACAACTGTTGCGAAAGCGTCCTCTTAACACTCGCGGAATACTTAGGCATCAAATCTGAACTGATCCCAAAAATCGCAACAGGCATAGGCGCAGGTTATTCTTTAAACGGACTCACATGTGGCTCAATATCAGGCGCAGCAGTAGCCATAAGCATCAAATACGGGAGAAAATCTAGCGCGGAAAATCCCCAAATAACTTGGTCGAAAGTTGACAGGTTTATCCAAGCCTTTAAGCAAAGATGGGGAGCTGTAACCTGCAGAGAACTCACTCGCCTAGATATAAAGACCCCGAAAGGCCTCAAAGAATATTACAAGAACGTTCACGATTACGCTTGCACCGAGCGAGTAAAATTCGCTGTTAGAAAAGCCATAGAGTTACTCGAGTAATCCGAATCATCCAACATAAACAAATGGCTCATACAACCGCAGTCAGAGCACCCAAAATTCACAACAGGAACGCCCAGCTCACCCACTTTTCTAGCAACACTACACTCTTCGGATTTCCCCGCCTCCTTATAAAAAACCTTCACAACCTTCACAAACCCGTTGCCGAGCAAATAGTCAACATGCCAGAACTTCCTCTTGGCCTTTTTGAGATGCCATTTTATTCGTCTCTCAAGATTGTTTTGAGCAGAACCTACATAGGCATAGGTGCCCTTCTCAAAATTCACAACGCCCAAAGCGCCGACGTTAATTCTAATGTTCTTTCCAACTGAAATAACTAAAACGTAGATGCCTTTCACTATTGGTCATCTATCAGAACTGTTTTGTGCATACCACTTTAAGATCTCCTCAACGGCTTTAGCAGAACAGCTTGTCTCCCTAAGCATTTTCTTCAGATCCTCAATAGATTCAACACTCAAACACAGTCACCACAGACAAAATATTTATCAAAACCATATTTATCCTTTAACCTTCTCCTTCCAGGTGTGCAAACCGTGTCAAAACAGAATTCACTTCGGCATGTAGCCTACTGCGGTTTATACTGCGGCCTATGCGCCCAGCGCGGTCGCATACCGCAACAAGCGCACCAGCTACAACAAACTCTACGTGAAGAAGGCTTTGACGACTTTTACCAATACGTACCGGAAATGAAAGAAGCGTTTCCGCCATTCTGGCAATTTCTACAGAAACTCGCAGAATTTGACTGTACTTGCAGAACAAGCGGTGGACCACCGGACTGCAAAATTCGTCAATGCGCAAAACAAAAGAGCATAGAGGTATGCACACAATGCAAGGAATATCCATGCACGCTTATCCAAGCGTTGGCAGAGCACTACCCAACAATAATTCAAGACGGAAAAAGGCTACAAAAGATCGGCTTAGAAAAATGGGTTAAAGAACAAGAAGAAAGAGCTAGACGCGGCGTGGTGTACGCTGATATTCGCGTTCCTTGGTAGACCCGACACTGTTGCCTACACTATTTTAGATAAGATTCAACAGATTCAAAATCAAACTCCTTAGCTTTAAGCACCTTAGTGGCAAAACCGAAAATCTTCCGGCGCACATCAATAGGCAAATTCGGATACCACAAAGGCGAAGCCACAACAAGACTGCGCCAAGCATAAAAGGGCTGTGCAACACTCAAAATCTCCTCGTCCCCAGTCCTATCCAAATAGTTTCGCCAGAAAAGCAAAAACAACCTTTCAAAGGGACCATCCATACTTCCGAAGGCTTGCAACGAATAGAAAATGTAATTTATCGTCATAGCACTAACATCGTCCGCAGGTTCGCCCCACTCGCCTCGGCTACGGTCTAGAACTGTGAAGTCTAAACCCTGCTTAAACATAACGTTCCAAGGGTGAAAATCCCCATGCACTTGCGAAAGCCTGTTTGCTTTATGTTTAAGTCTCCAGCGCCATTCTACACATGTTTTCTCAAATTCAACAAAAAACTTCTCGTCAACGTAGCCCAAACCGCTTGGATAGCTGTCGGTTAACCCGAAAATGCCCTCCCCATCTCCAACCAAATCGCGGACCCGCCTGAAATAAAGCCCTGGAGCATCCTTCTTCACGGAATGAATCTCTGCAATGTAGTCGGATAAAGCTACACATCGTTCTTCATCTAGATCCGTCGCAAATCCAGACTCCTTAATGCGGTCTAAATCAGAATGGTACAGCATGCCATCTCCAACAAACTCAGTTAAAATGAAAAACTCACAACAATCCCCAACCGATTTTAGAGTTTCACCATCAGCCGTGAAGGCGCCTACATCCACAGAGCGCACATGCCTAGGCAACTTGTTAAAGAAAGAGTGCTGCCAAAGCAAAACACTAGCCCTATCGGAAAAGTAATCATGCCCAAAGCCTTCAGGCCGCATAGTTTCTAAGACGACACGCTTAATCTCCCCGCCAACACTAAACTCAATAAAATACGGTACACCGTAACCAAAACCTTTCAAGTCTGCCGCACCCACCCGGCCCAACGGAACAACACGGAGAACCTTCACTGGCGCTTTATAGACACTTGATAGGTACTCCTCCAACCGTTCAACCTTCAACTCAGGCACGAAACTGCACCCAAAACGAAAGGTATCGGTTATAAGTTAAAAATATAGCGATACAAGCAAACAATAGTCAAAAGAAGGCCCAAACATGAATGTCCTCATCCAAAACGGAACCATAATCACAATGTACAACAGAAAAATAATTCACGAAGGCGCCATCGCAGTAGAAGAAAAAACCATACTCGATGTCGGAAAAACACATGAGCTAAAAAGAAGGTACAGAAGAGGCTATGAAAAAATAGATGCAAAAGGTGAAGTTGTCATACCAGGCCTCATAAACACCCACCAGCATGCAGCCATGAGTTTGCTAAGAGGGTACGCAGACGACCTACCACTCCAAGAGTGGCTTGAAAAATGGATATGGCCCATAGAAAACCACATGACAGCTCACGAGATTTATGTTGGAGCCTTGCTAACAGCAATAGAATCCATAATGAGTGGAACAACAACAGTTAACACCATGTACCATTACACACAAGAAGAAAACGAGGCAAAAGCATTCAGAGACGCCGGTTTGAGAGGAGTAGTCGGCCATGTTTGCTTTTCATGGAGAAAAAATGAAGACAAAACGGCACTAGAAGACTTGGCTAAAAGCTGGCATAACAAGGCAGACGGTCTAATACATGTCAGCGTAGACCCCCATGCACCATACACCGTTGATCCAGAGTATATGAAGGAACTGAAAGAAATGAGGGAAGAACTCAACGAGAAATACGGCTCGAAAAGCTCGCCTATAATTTTGCATATTCATGCTGCTGAAACCGGCGATGAACCGGAAAAGATCCGAAAAGCCTTCGGCGTACAGCTCAAAAATGGAGTGATGGGATACCTAGATTCACTGGGCGTTTTAGATGAACGTGTAATTGCAGCACACTGCGTGGCATTAACAGACAAAGACATGACAATCATGAAGCACAGAAATGTGAAGGCTTCCCATAATCCGATCTCGAATCTTAAACTCGCCTCAGGCATAAGTCCTGTTCCAAAAATGCTCAGAAAAGGAGTAACCGTTTCGCTGGGCACAGACAGCCCATGCTCAAACAACACAGCTGACATGTTTGAAATCATGAAAACAGCAGCCCTGCTGCATAAGGGAATAAACAAAAATCCGACAGTTATGCCTGCAGAGCAAGTTTTGGAAATGGCAACAATAGAAGGAGCAAAGGCATTGGTGTGGGAAAAAGAAATAGGCTCAATAGAAGTGGGTAAGAAAGCAGATTTGGTTATAATCAACCTTTCCAAGCCTCACCTTTACCCACTATACAACGAAGCAAGTCACCTAGTCTACGCGGTGAAAGCCTCCGACGTAGAAATGGTAATAGTAAATGGCAAAATAGTTATGGAAAATAGAAAGTTGACAACACTGAACAGTGAAAACGTTATGGAAATGGTTCAGAAAGCGAAAAACAACCTTCTTAATAGGCTGAACGCCAACGTTAAATAGGTATTTCTTAAATGGGCATAATGAAGGAGGAATTGAATGGAAGACTTCAAAGTTAAGGACTCCGCATCGGCGTCTAAGGGTCATTTGCAGATAGAATGGGCTTCAAAACACATGCCAGTCCTAAATCAAATAAAGGAAAGATTCAGCGAAGAAAAACCTCTTACAGGCCTAGCCATAGGTGCATGCTTACATGTGACAAAAGAAACGGCTGTTCTTGTTGAGGCTTTTCTCGCTGGTGGAGCGAAAGTTGCATTGTGTGGTTCCAATCCGCTTTCCACACAGGACGATGTGGCAGCGGCCCTAGCGGAAAAAGGCGTTAAAGTCTTTGCATGGAGAGGGCAAGGAACAGAGGAATACTATTGGTGCATTGAAAGAGTAGTAGACTATAAGCCTGTAATAACGCTTGATGACGGAGCAGACCTTGTTGGCACAATCCACAGCAAAAGAACGGAAGCTCAATCAAACATCAAGGGCGGAACAGAAGAAACGACAACAGGCGTCTTGAGGCTACGAGCTATGGAAAAAACTGGCACACTAAAATATGCAATAATAGCAGTGAACGATGCGTACACGAAATACTTGTTCGACAACCGATACGGAACAGGACAAAGCACAATAGATGGAATTCTAAGAGCAACTAACACTCTTTTGGCTGGCAAAAACTTCGTGGTTTGCGGTTATGGATGGTGCGCAAGAGGAATAGCCATGAGGGCACAAGGGATGGGCGCCAATGTTATAGTCACGGAAGTGAATCCGCTAAGGGCACTTGAAGCAGCAATGAACGGACTCCGCGTGATGCCCATAGCAGAAGCATCGGCAATTGGCGACATCTTCGTAACAGCAACAGGCGACATAACCGTCATAAGGAAAGAACACATGCAAGAAATGAAAGACGGCGCGATACTAGCAAACAGCGGCCACTTCAACGTGGAAATAAACATAAAAGACCTAGAGGAACTATCGGCATCAAAAAGAAGCATAAGGCCAAACCTAGAAGAGTACACCCTCAAGGATGGAAGAAAGCTGTACCTTTTGGCAGAGGGAAGACTCGTAAATCTGGCAGCGGCAGAGGGACACCCATCGGAGGTAATGGACATGTCATTCGCAAACCAAGCCCTCTGCGTGGAATATTTAGCTAAGAACAAGAAATTGCCGCCAAAGGTTTACCCAGTGCCCACAGAAATAGATGAAAAAGTAGCAAGGCTAAAGCTTAATGCGATGAAAATAGAAATAGACAAACTAACAGACGAACAGAAGAAATATTTAGCAACGTGGGAAATGGGAACAATATAGCAGCAGGCTGAAAACAATGGTAAACTTTAAAAGGTGTAAAGGGGTAAACATGGCTTACATATGGTGGTGCATAAATGGTTAGTAAAGATCAAACAATAGGTGGAATAATATTCATCGTGTGCGTAATAATTGCTATCCTTTATGTTGTTTTACTTTTCGGAGCTGAGTGGATAAAAGATCTTGGATGGGTCACCGACTCTGGCGCGGTTCGCTTCTGGGTCATAGCAGTGCCTGTTTTCGTAGCATTCGTCGCCATAATGGGCATAGGGGCATGGATAGGGTGGACTATGGCTACAACGCCACCGCCAAAACCAATAGAAGAAATCACGAGTGAAATAGAAGAGAAAAAGGAAGAGGAGAAAGCTGAAGAAAAAATAGCAGAGGAAGCACCCACTGAGACTGAAGAGGAGAAAAAACCCGAAAGGAAAAAGAAAAGCGAAAAATAACAATAGCTTCCAAAGTTTCATTCTGTAGAATCCTATTTTCGTTCATATTTTATGTTGAAGGCATTAAGAGCAAGGGATGCAATAATCTCATAATATAAGTTTTAGAATCCGAATATTTGAAACGCAAAATATAATGCAATATGAACAGCAGCGGAGACAACAATTGTCACCATGATGATTTTTGGAGAAATCGAAACAAAAGAGGCTTCTTCACCCTTGGGTTGTATTTCGTATTCCTTTATCTCATGGGTTTCAGCGTCAACCCGAACAATAGCTGTAAGTTTTTTCATCTCAACTTCAACAGTATAGATGCCTTCTTCTAATGAAACTCTCTTGGGTTTCAAACCACCCTTGTTCCCGATCCTTTTAAGGAAGCCAGTGGCGATAGCCGTTACAGTTTCAGCGTTTAACGTTTTCGATTGAGGAGTAGCAGATGTAATAGCGCCGGAAGGTCTTCTCTGCATGGTTGCTGACAACGATATTGTCCCCTATTCACCTTTTAGGGAAGCCGTCAAAAGTTTAAAAGAGCATGTGTGTATCATCGGTAACCAACTTAGCCAGTTACGTTCCTAAGCATACATTGCACTATTTTTTCGCATGTTATACACTCTTCAGGCATTTTCTCCCTTGATGAGCGCTCACTTAGATATCCAAAATGGTGCTTACAGCCCTGCACGGTTAGACCTTTAGCTGGTTTTCCCTCAGTGGAACGCATGCTTGGCTCTTTGACTTCTATTCCATTTACTTTTGGTTTTTGCTTTTCTTCCATAATTGTATGAGTTTCTTCTAGTACTATTTCGGTCAAGCAATAGGGACATGCATCATAAGGTTCTGTTTGTTCTGCGCCTAAGTTTTTGACTTTTATGGGGTTATCGAAAACTCTTCCGCAAACTGGATTTGAACATGTGACCTTCTGACTTTCTGTTATTGCCTCTTTCTTTTTTGGAATTATGTACCCCTCCGGTATAACATCGGATTCAGAGTTTATAGTATTAATGAATCCAAAATAAGTATCCAAACTACCTACGAATGGAACGACACAGACTATGGAGATGCCAATTTTTTAAGATCTTCCTCTCCTTCAGCGTAACCAGAGGCAATCAAAACATCACCCGCTTGGATTTTGGATTCGGGTTTAGGTCTTATACATTTGTCTCCTCTCCTTATAGCGAGAACCCACATTCCAGTTTCCTCCGGAATTCTAGCATCCCGCAAGGTTTTATTTACTAGCGGAGAGCTCTCAGCTACGTTTGCATAGGTAACTGTTTCTTCAGCTTCTTCGATGGTAAGTTTCAGCACTGGATGTGGCTCTATACCTCTTAAAACAACTTCAGCAATCTCAGCTGCAGCGTCCGCTATTTTTTCAGTCACGACACCTAGCCTTATCAACCCGAGAAATCCTTTAGCTTCTTCTTTTTTGAAGGAACTCGATAAAACAAGCAGCTCAAATTCCGTGTGTAATTTGTCCATATACTCCTCGAGTCGTTGTACTTCTTCAGCTAATTCTTTATTGTTCAACAATAGCGAAGAATAAGCCAAGTCAATCATCAACTCAGAAGTATTCTTAAGTTCAACAAATCGCTCAACAATTTCTTCAAATTGTTTCCGGATTTGCATTGACATTTTAGTCCTCCAGTTTCTTCAGTTTCCCCTCAGCAAGCTCTTTAAATTCCTTCACACCGGATGGGGCCCCACGGGCAATAAGAATGTCGCTCAATTTAATCTGCTCGGTCTCTTTCGGATCTATTATCCAGTCCTTATTTCGACGAATAGCAATTATGTCTACACCCATTCTCGCTGCCAAATCAAGTTCGCCTATTTCCTTTCCCACAAGTATTGACCCCTCGCTCACCTTGGTTCGCATTAAGCGTTCTTCAACTTTTTCGAAAACCTTACTTACGATCGGATGCACGCCTATGTTTTGCATCACTATTCCTGCTATATCCGCGGCTGCGTCTGAGATTTTGTCAGCGGCGGAAGCCACCCCGGAAACTCCTGTTAACGCTTCAGCATCTTCAACGTCTCTCGCTGCTATCAAGATTTCCATTTCCAGAAGGTAGGCTAATGTGTCAACGCGGTTTTCAAGTTCCAAAACGTCTTCCGCAAGTTCTTTGTCATTAAACAATGCGGCCGAGTAAGCCAAGTCAATCATCAGTTCTGAGAGGTTTTTCATCTCCAAAAGTAGTTCTCTGACGGGTATGGGTTTGTATTCTATTTTTTCTAAGCGTGGCATGCTATTAAGGTCGCTCCAACCACGGGAATATAAAACAAGGAACATTTTTAACTCTATCCCTTAAATCAGCCCTCCCAAGAATAATGCAACAAGTAAAGCTAGGGTAGTTACGCTGTCGGCAAGGGAACTTTCGATCGGAATAACGAAATTATCCGGGTCTAAACCCTTCTGAAAAGTTAGGATTGAAACAGCATAAGATATTAGAACAATTGCACTGATAGCGATAATGTTTGCTGTTAGCAAAAGAGAAGCGAAACTTACAAACGCATAAAATGCAAACATACCATTTATGAGCAATGAAAAGGCTGAGAAGAAGACAAACATTGTTATTGCTGCCGTCCATGCACCAAAAATTTGTGTAGCATGGTTCCGCATATCAGAAAAGGAAGGCTTTAGCAAACCTAATGCAAGTTTTGTTGTGGCGGTAGAACCCACTACAGATCCCACATCACCTACAGTGTCAATCAACGCGGGATAAACAGTATAGATGTCTTTTCTGCGCACTATTTTTGGACTCATGCTTATGTTATGCAAAATAGTTCCTGTGATATTAACGATAACTGCAACAAAGAGCAATGTAAGAAAAGACTCCTTTATCGTCTTGAAAAACTCTTTCTCATGGATGTTCTGAAGCAAAAAATAAAGTGCCAAGATTACAAGCAGCAATCCGAGAAGAAAAACAGTATATCTAGAAAGAAAGAACATGTTAAGTGCAAGGACATAGCATACTGTTATGACTATATCCGCCACTGTTGACATTATTGGATATACAACAACATCTGGGTCTAAACCCTTCTTGAACGTTACGAATGCAATGGTTATTGTAACTAAGGAAAGAGATAACCCTAAAGTCATAGTTGCCACCACAACCATTAAAATATCTGAGAAATCTGCAAAGGTTATTTTCCAGAACAGGCTGCCAAATATCAGAGAAACCGAACTCATTGCAAAACTTGTTCCTAAAGTTATGACAATTATGGCCTCGAATAGTTTGTAGAAGCTTTTCGTGTTTCCGAAAAAACTAGGGTAAACTGTGCCTATGTGTAGTGCTGTGCTCAGCCGACCACAAAATAAGCCACTTATTATTCCTCTTGCACTTAAGATGGCTGGATATACAGCAATGATCCATGGAGAACGTTCAAAAATATTAAGCTGAGAGGCAACTATGAAGCCTGCGAGTATTCCGCCAACATCGAAGGAATACGCAATTAAAGCCTCTTTAAATGTTTTAAAGAATGACGTTGAATTTATGGTATGGGTCATTGGCTAGTTGCCTCCCTATGAAGAGCATAAAATGAAGAAAAACAAGATAAAAAGGAGCGCGCTTGAAATAGGTAAGGAACTTGCGTAATTTACAAGTAATAGAATTTTGGGCCTTCTTCATCACACGTTTTGTCAGTATAGCATAGTTGCTGCTGTAGACTAGGCCGATGGCTGGCTTCATCTTGTTCACCTTCTGACCTCCCATCGCTCTCACCCATCCATAGGCACCCTTTTAACAGAGCTTTTCTAAGCGAGCCATCAAACTCCACCTTCATACTCGCTCCTAGACCTTAGAAAGTGATGTAGCACCCTTTAAATAAGTTTCCAAGCAGAGATTAACAGAAATCCATATTCAAAATTCATAACCGTTTTAATTACTCAAGCTTTAACCCTTTTTCATGTAGTGATGGTGAAAAACTTGTATACAGTATGGATAAAAATTGATGAAACCTTACCATGGATTGAATTGAAGGGAGAATACAGAACAAAAAGTGAAGCAAGAAAAGCAGCAAAAGAAGCCATAGAAATAACTAGAATAAAAATTGTGAGCATAGCGGAAAAACGGAACCCCATGAAAGCATTAGCCCCTTTGAAAACAAATACGCTAACCTAGAATAGATGTCTATCGCTCAAGAAGGGTTTGCCCCCGACCTTACTTGTTTTGATGTTTGAGCAGCCTAATCCACGTAGTCTACCAGCCACTGTTTCAATGTAATCAGTGTAAGTATTAACGAAAACTGATGGTCCCGTATCCATTGAATACCATGCTGGTATACCTTCACCGCGCATTCTCTGAACCTCTTTTATTATGCGCACCGTTTCTGGCTCCCAAAGAACCATGTGGGCTTTTCCTGTCATTGTGCTTGCGTGTAGATTTAGGCTGTCTTCCTCGGCAAGTTTCCCTATTGAAGCGACATCCCCGACTTTTATGGCTTCCACCATTGACTGGATAATTTTTGCCACGTGTTTCAATCTAGGCTTGAACAGCGGCGAACTGAGAACCTCACTATGAGCTTCATCTGTCCTTATTGGAGAAGGGATTGGAACGATAACCATGCCCAAATCAACAGCATCCTGCTCCACGATCGGTTCTGCATAGGACCTCCCATTTTTGTCAGCATACCATATTGCAAAGCTTCCAGCGAGACTCCTTGTAGCAGATCCCGCACCCAGTCTAACAAGTTCGGAAAGGAATATGTAACCAATGTCAGAACCTAGGGCCTCACATGCAGCTGTGCCGAGAGCTGCAAAACCCGAAGCCGAGAAGCCGAGGCCCTTCCCATGCGTTGTGCTGTTTTGGGAGACAACTTTGAAGCACCCTGAAAATCCAGCCATACTCTTAAGTTTGTTGAGAACAGCCTCAACTCTTTCTAGATCCGCGCCCACCGCCTTTCTCCCATTAATCATCACCAAATCTTTCGTTAATAAGGTGGTTGCTTCAACTGTTGTGGTGGTGTGTAACGCGCCAACGCAGACAGATATGCTGTCATGAAACGGAATTCTGAGCTTTGCATTCTTTAACCCGTGATACTTAATTAGGCCTTGAATCGGATGTGCAATTGCAGTTGCCTTCATACCTTTCATTCTTCTTGGACTATAGTTTTCTCGTAGATCGCATCGTCTCCCCAAGGTCTAGGAATCTTATCGATCATCTTGTAACCTAAATTCGAGTAAAATCTTTTTGCCCAGTGGGCGCTGTCATTAGTCAAAACTTTTAACTTCTTAAGTTTCATTTTCACGGCTTCATTCTCTATATGTTTTATAAGCGATGTGCCGACACCTTTTCTTTGATGTTCTGGTAGTATATAGACCCAACGTATCTGCCCCACTTCATCGTCTAATACCTTTAAAGCAGCTATACCGATCGTAACCTTTTGAATTTTGTATGCGTAGAAAGTCATTTCCTCAAATTCTTTTAGCAGTTGATCTTGCGTTAAAACTGGTTCTTTGAAGTATTCGGGTGGGATGATCTTTCTGTAAGCTTCTCTATTGCTTTTGTTAATAACGAAAAGAATCGCTTCAGTGTCTTTGGCGTCAGCGCGATGGATACTCATACTTTTTTAACCCCCTGATAATGCTCAGAATGCACGCCGTACGCATTATTGACATTGTTGGTAAATAATAAATGTATTCGCTTATAGCAATAAAGAAACATTAGCGGTATTTAGCGCCGGAAATTAGGTTTTCATCTCGGTCTAAATTCTGGGCGAATTTTTATGGAGAGTAACGTAGACCATATCACTTTGCCTTCGCCCAAAAATCACTGAAGTGTTAAGCAGTCGTAGCGCGCGCGATAAAACTTGAACTATCTCTTTATGGCGATTTAGCAATGCACAAAATTTATTATGTGCCGATCTTGAGTTTGAGTCGTATCTGGTGGACTTAGGTTCGGCAAGCATTGGAAAAATTTGTTAACTAAAAGAGAACCCATACTTGAGTTTATTGCCGGAGTGGTGGATGGCACTATCACTAGTCTTGTTATCGTCCTTTCAGCTCTCCTAGTGATTTTGCCATGGCGCACAATGCTTTGGACTGCCCTTTTTAGGCTTGTCAGCAGTGTCGATAACAAACTTTTCAAGTTTCATGTTAGGTAGTAAGACAGAAGACATCGCGATGCGCTTTCTTTCAGAGCCTTAATGGAATATGGTGTGAACGGCATATCGGACAAAGGTGAAAGAACAAAATTCCTCAGGCTCGTCAAGGATTTATTTTCAGTTCTCAGAAGGCGAAAAACCCGAACGAATATGCGGGCTGCTTTGACCTGTAGCATTACAACATTTTTGGTAGGCATACTGCCAATAGCGCTTCTCTCAACTCTTCCTGCTCCGTTTAATGTATTCCTTTCCTTTGGCGTGATAGGTACAATGTTGAGAATCCTAGTTCGTTATCGCTCGGAAAAATCGAAAGTACGGTGGAAAACAACCTAAACTGCAAGTGTTTCTCTTAATGTGCTCGCTACCGCTTTAAAATAGCGTTCTAAGGTTGATTTTTGGATATTGTTCCTAAAAGATAAAGAATTTTGCCTTAACGCTTATAATTTAAACCGATATAAAGTTAAGTTGCACTTAAGTCTCAATGTTGATTTTAGTATAGGAAATTCTAAGAGGATTTTACTCCTGTCTAGTTTTGCTTATGGGTTGTTGTTTTAGTTGTAAATAAATAACCCATTCATCTCATGGTTCACACGCTATCAATAATTATGACGCATGCGTTCTATTCACCAAGCTTTTCCTTTAATGCGTCATTTATCGACTGAAGCACAAATAGGACACCTTTTAGGAGGAGAGTTCTGAGATCCATCCATTGCTTATGAGTTAGCCTATCACTGTAAAGTTCCAACGCAGCATCAACGGATGTCTCAAGAGTCCTTCCAAGGAAATCCTTGTTCTCTTTTAGCCACTCAATCTCTTCGTGGATAGAGTGCTTCGTTTCTTCAGGATCATGCTTAAACATATTTGCAAAACTCTCTGCATCTTCACGAAGCGCATCTATTACGTGCTCAGGAACTGGGGGTAAAAGTCCATATTTATCTTCAAGATTCGACATTCTTGCACTGCCTCTAAATCCCTATGTATTAAGATTCTATTCTTAAATGATCTAGGAAGTTAAGAGGGCTTCCAACCTTTTATAGGTTCTAAGAAATTCCTTACCTTTCCTCGTTGTTTCAAACAAGTTTTCAGAAAAGCTTTTCTTAGCAACAACAGACCTAAGCAAGCCCTTCTGCACTGAGAGGCTTAAATATTTCTTTAATTGCCGAAAGCTCAGGTTACAACGATACATTAGATGCGTCTTTGCAATTCCACTTGCAGAGGCCCCCGAAATATCAGCCAATATGTCTAAATGTGCGCGACGATGCCGCTTCAATACCCTCAAATCTTTTCCTATGTGGGCTTTCTCTTTTTTGCTCATCGAAACACCAAAATAGAATGTGCTTAATGAAATAAAAGATTTTCGATTCTAATCGAACATAGTAAAATTTATATATAGTTTACGAATATATAGTCCCGAGTAATAGGTGAAAATTTTGACTACACCACAACAACCAAAAGAACCGCAGAAAATCGAAATTCAGTTAGATGCAGATATAATGACCAAGCTGAAGACGAGAGCTGACACTACAAACAAGACGCCCTCAGAAATTGTTGCTGAACTTCTCAGAGAACAGCTAAAGTAAATCTGGAGTTCCTACTTGGAATCCTTGTATTTCCCCATTTTTTAGATAATATTATAAAGAAGAGCTCTTCTGGGATAGAGCATAGATTCGAAAACTGCGAGTTCAGAACTGGTAAATGCGGGTAACGAAATGTCAAAAAACTGGCCTAAGCGGAGCAACCGAGGCTTTTTCGTAAGTACATCTCCCGAATATGCATCGTTGCTTAGAGACAAAAGCGTTAAAAAATGGATTTCGAATCTGAAAAAGAATGCAGGATGGAGAGTAACTGTTCCCACTTTTCTCAGAACCTTGTACAAGTTCACTGAATATTCTGGTAAAAGTCCTGACGAATTGATCGCTGTTGCGTCCGGCGCTAGAAAGCTTGACCAGTCAGAAGAACTGACTCCCACAGCTATTGTAATCAAGGAACTTGCTCAAGCGTTCATAAATGAGATGGTAAGTTCTGGCAAACGAGAAAGTGCAAGACATGTTAGGACGTGCTTAATGTCATTTTTTAAAGCAAACGGTATCTCTTTTGAAATTGAAAGCATTCCTAGAGTGCCTAAGAAGGAGACAATAATCCTTAACAAAGAACAAGTTTATGCTATGGCAGATTGCGCCAGTTCACTTCGAAACCGAGCTATGATCTTGTGTATTTTTCAGAGCGGACTTGGAATGAAAGCCTTACAGAATCTGAATTATGGGGACATCAAAAAGTGGTTTGAAGAAAATAGAGTTCCAATAAGAGTCCGTATTACGTCTAGGATTAATAAGAAAGCTTGGCAAAAGCCATTTTATGCTTTTTTTGGAGCTGAGGCTTGTGATGCTCTGAGAGCGTATATTAGCGAAAGGAAAAGAAAGATCCAAAAAATGAGGGATAAAGGTGCTAACGTAGGAGAATTGACAGAAAAGAGTCCATTGTTCGCTTCCGAAGGTAAAAACGCGCCTTTTGGAGACAGAATGGCTTTATCAAGTATTTGGCGCGTCATTAAAGATTCGGCAGATCTTGCCAACTTAGACAAAGAAAAAGTTCAACCCAATTGCCTAATAAAAGCATTCGAAGCAGAGTTAAACAAATCGCTTATAGACAAAGAAACGAAGAAATATCTGATCGGGAACCCTGTTCATAACGTGAAATACAGCGTCGACGATGTCGAACAGAAATATTTGATGTGTAACTTCAGTAGAACAGAACCTAGCAGACTGACGATTATCAAAGAATTTGTTCAATCACTTGGAATAACAGAGCTTGAAAGAAAAATACGAAAAGTCTTAGAAGACAATGCACAGATGACGGAGATAGAAACCATAAAATTCATTGTACGGAAAGAATTAACCTCACGCTGCAAATAGGATTATAATCGAGCGAAATTTGGCATAACTCAATGTGCATAGTAAGTATACGTGCTCTAAAATTGACATTCATTTCGACAATTAACCCGTTTAGCACAAGACTAAACCAGAATGGTTTCAAATAAGATATATGCTAATATCAAAATCATGCCGCCAATTCCTCTGCTCTTCTTTGGATACTCGGTTTTGAGCCAATTATAGAACTGAACAAGCCTCGTCAACACAATGTCCTTTCTGTTTCTCGGATCTCTTCTAACATCTTCCAAAGCTTTATCAATCAAGTCTGATGCAGTCATGCTGGTAAAAAGACGCCCTAAAAGCTGTCCTATAATTGTATCACGTTCCTTCTCTTGTTATTGTGCCAAGCAAATGTTTCAGCGCTGGATCTTGCCAATTAACTTCTCTCACAAGCATTTTCTGAGGCTCTCCATGGGAAATAAGTAACCGCGGGCGACCGCGGCATCGCCTTATATAAATTTGTTGGATTGCAACTTAACTAAACCCATATTTGAACCTATCCGGGCTATCACTTCAAAACTGGTCTTTGATCCTTTTGAGATATATTAGCGCCGAGGAATAGGTGTACATCTAGGGTTAAATTCTCGGCGAGTTTTTATATATAAGAGCAACTTGGGTTCGCATCCTTTTCTTCCACCAAAAATCGTTGAAATTTTAAGAAGTCGAGCGATGCTGGTCTCCCGAGCGACGAGGAAACGGGAGCTTTGAACACTTTAAAATTTAATTTTAAAGTCCTTTTGGGGATATTTTTTGGAGTAGAATCGTTTCAAATGGTTATTGGCTTCTGCTTGTTTTTCGATTTTGGAAGAAGGTTTAAATTGTCAATTTTTTCATGCGCTTTTTTAAAATGAGTTTGCTGGAGACATCGAGGAAAAATAAGTCCATTGTACTTTTACCTTTTGTTCAGTCTTATTAGATTTTTGTTCTCATGCGCTCGTGAAAGGCGTTTTGTAATCTCAATGCTGAATACTGTTATAAGGCATAGACCAGCGATAAGTCCAACTTCGAACAGACCGATTGGAGCTATCCTAAATGCTTGTTGCGCCACAGGGATGTTGATTAAGATTAGTATAAGTAAAGCTTCCCATAACACAGCCAACAAGAGGAATTTATGGGGTCGCACCTCGAGGAGCGTATATTTTAATGAACGACAGTTTAGCGCTAGAATCAATTCAAAGATAACTAAGACTAAGAATAATCTAGTTTGAGCAATTTCCACGCCCTGTGGCAAAGAGCTTAAGAAAACCCATAGCAGAAGAGGGACTTCTATTAATACTGCCCGCAAAAGGAAGAACTTTACTTCCTTCGTAAACACAGATTCCTTAGGGTGCCTAGGCGGTCTCTTCATAACATCCGGATCTGATGGGCTTACACCAAGCGCTATCGCAGGAAGGCCGTCAGTAGCCAAATTGATGTACAGAATTTGCACGGGAAGCAGCGGCAAGGGAAATCCAGCTAAAACCGCGATTGAGAGCACGATTATCTCCACAAGATTTGCTTGCAGAAGATATGTGAGATATTTCTTTATGTTATCGAAAATCCCTCTGCCAAGTTCTATGGCGTTGACTATAGTGGCGAAGTTGTCGTCTGCCAGCACTAAATCGGCAGCCTCTCTTGTTACCTCTGTTCCCGTCACACCCATTGCCACGCCAATGTCAGAATGCTTAAGCGCAGGAGCATCGTTAACGCCGTCGCCAGTCATGGCAACCACTTGCCCTTTCTTTTTCCATGCTTGAACAATCTTCAACTTATGCGTCGGAGAAACTCGTGCATACACAGTGACCTTTTCGACGATGTCTTCAAATTCTTCGTCAATCATTCTTTCCAAGTCTTCACCAGTGAGCACCGTGTCTCCTTCTTTGTAGAATCCCATCTCTTTGGCTATTGCCAGCGCCGTTAGTTTGTGGTCTCCAGTAATCATAACTGGCTTTATGCCCACTTTTTCGCAGACTTTGACGGCTTCTATTGCTTCTTCTCTTGGTGGGTCAATCATTCCCAGTAAACCTAGGAAGATCAAGTCTTTCTCTAAAGTGTCTTCGCTGGGAGTCGCGGCGTCTGTTTGGAGTTTCTGGTAAGCAACGCCAAGCACTCGTAGCGCGTCCCTAGCCATTTCGTCATTTATTCCTTGAATCTCTTTTTTCTTCTGCTCAGTCATTTTCTCTACTTTATCTGCTTCATGAATGTGAGTGCATCGTTCCAAGATTGTTTCGGGTGCTCCCTTTGAGTAGACGATTTTGCTTCCGTTGGGTGTTGAGTGAACAGTTGTCATACACTTTCTTTCAGAGCTGAATGGAACTTCGTCTATCCGTGGATACCGCTTTCGTATATCGTCTACTTGGAACCCCGCTTTTGCTGAAGCAACAATGAGTGCACCTTCAGTTGGGTCACCTTTAACACGCCATTTATCATTTTCAATAGATAATTCAGCATCATTACACAAAATAGAAGCTTGCAAAACATGTGAGAAGACTTCCTTTTTGAGAACGTCGTTGTCGCCTTCTGTATGAAATTCGCCCTTCGGCTCGTATCCAACTCCTGTCACATTTATCATTTCGCCTCCAGTGAAGATTCTACGCACTGTCATTTCGCCCTTAGTCAACGTGCCTGTTTTGTCTGAACAAATCACGGTTGTGCTACCCAGCGTCTCAACCGCTGGCATTTTTCTGACGAGGGCATGTCTTTTAGCCATTTTATACATACCGATTGCAAGGCTACCAGTGACAACAGCCGCCAAGGCTTCTGGAACGGAGGCTACAGCCAAAGCGACCCCGAACAGAAACATGCTTAGAAGGAATCCAGTACTCACGACTCCATTTGTTAAAAATTCTCGTAAAACTCCAACGCTTATCACGATAACACTTACAGTTAAGGCGGCAACGCCCAGCCATTTCCCTAACCCTCTTATTCTTTTTTCTAATGGTGTCTCTTCTTTAACCACCGCTGTTACTTGCTTCGCAATCTTTCCAAATTCGGTGTTCATACCAGTCGCTGTCACAACTGCTTTTCCCTTGCCGTAAGTCACTCCCGTACCCGAAAAAACAATGTTTTTCCTATCAAGAAGAGAAATGGCGCTAGAAATTCTTCCAGTTTCCTTAAAAACTGGCATAGACTCCCCAGTTAAAGACGCTTCATTCACTTGTAGATCTATGACCTCTATTAACCGAGCGTCAGCAGAGATTTTGTCCCCCCCTCTTAATGTAACGACGTCGCCTGACACTATTTCTCTTGCAGGAATCACGGTTTCCTTTCCATCTCTCACAACCGTAGCGGTGGGGCTGAGCATTTTATTCAATGCCTCTAAGGCTCTCTCTGCACGGTATTCCTGGAAGAAACCAAGCACAGCAGAAACCATTACTATGGCGAAAATAACCATGGCGTCAATTCCATGGCCAGTAGCTAAAGAAACTAAGGTTGCGCCGAGGAGAATTAGAATGAGGATGTTTTTGAACTGATTGAAAAGAATTCTCCAAGGTGAAACTTTCGCCGCTATGGTCAACTCATTGAACCCATAATGTTTCAGTCTGTTTGCAGCCTCAGCTGCATTCAATCCCTGTGTGCTAGTTTGTAGTTTCTCTAAGACCTGAGGGACTTCTAGAGAATGCCATTCCTCTTTCGCGGTCATGTAAATTCCTCTCCTCAGAGAACCTTTTGCAGTTTCCGTTTCTATATTTAAATCGCAGTTAATAAACGCCAACTTGTCTTGTTTAAGCTTAGATCCAGCGCCAGATTTTTCTTCCATGGATAATTTCTGGCATTATTAGCAGACCTGAAAGGGAATTAATTGTGATTACTTAGGAAAAACCGCTAAAAAAATAAAACATTTTGCCAATTTTGGTTGGCGCCGGGGAATAGATTTAAATTCTCGGTTTTTGATACGTCTAGAGGTCTATTGCTGCTGTGGCGTAAGTATGCAAATTTGCAACCTAAAGATCGCATAAGTGCGCTTATCAGCTTTTTGACGCGTCTAGAGTTCGTCTGTAGTGCCGAGGGTGTTTGAACCGGCGACAAATGGAGATATCACCCGCATCCTCCATCTTTTTTTGAGACCGCCTAGCGTTTCGAGGAAGCTCGCGAGTATTATCTACGGCGTCTGTAATTGGCCTTGTATTGACCGATGTTTCTGCCCAAGATGAAGCGTTTATCGTATATTTTGCGGTTGCTTACCCTTGGACCTGAAGAGCTCCTGTTCTTTGGCTCTGTTTTCGGAGTCTGGGATCTAACTTTACCCGCTTTAGACAGCGCACCATGTGTAGGCACAATCTCACCTCCTTACTAACGACAATTCTCGTTTGATGACGCCGAGCTTAAAACCAAGCTTTTATGTTTCATCGTCAAATGCAAAAAGCTTTAAGCTTTCTTCTCGACTGAACTTTGATTTCTAAGGACAATGGCTCCTTATAAAGATTCGTACAAGTTTTAAAAATATTATAAAAATTAAATTTAGGAATTTACACGTGGAATAAACATATATAACATTCGCAGAAAAGACGTTGAATCCATCCTAATACCCCTTCCTCCCTTACCTCAACAGCGTCGTATTGTTGCGAAGCTTTTAGAGGAGAACTTGTTCCTCAAAGTCCAGATGATGAGCCATCCTCAGCACTACTAGAAGTATCAGAGCACCAAGATCCAAAAATGCCAAGAGTTTTTTGCTATCATTTATCGCTAAAAAGCTTGTCAGGGTAAACCTCATATTTTATTGAAAGAAAAGCGAGCTATCCGCCGACTGATATTTTGTTTCGCAATGTTTTTCTACTTTTTTGTAAGCGTTATTTCCATTGTTGAAACCATCCGTGCTCTGTTTTCTCCTTCTCTCGGTGGCATCTCCTCTGTTCCTATCGCGATTTTGCCTACTTTTAGGTCTTTAAGGAAGCGGCTTCTGGTTATTTCGGCTACGTCAACTGCTGTTGAGATCGCACGCCCACCGCTTTCAAAGTTATTTCCTTAGCATTAGATGCTGATAGGCTTGTGATGATCGCTAGAACGTAACTCATTGGTGGTTTACTTCCGACAAACACAATGTTCTCTTTGACTAGCTGAGTCCGCGGGGCTTCTCCAGTCTTTTCCTCTTTAACAGTTCCTTCTGCCGGTTTCTTTTCTTCTTTTTCTTTTGCCGTTTTGCTCTCCCTCCTTCTTCACGCCTTCTGAGCGTATTAATTACGCTTTATAGATGCCTTGAATTTCGGCATCACCCGTTTATCAGCTAGAATTTCCTAAAAACGCAAAAACCGTCTATAACCGCTCTACCTTTTTTCGGAGCCTAACCGCTTAACCATTGATATGATAGTCCTACTGATTAACCTTTGGTCTAAACCAATTTTCCCAAAACAAATGGAGACATCACCCGCAAACCCCGTTTTTTTTCAGTTCCTAAACAAATCAATAAACTACAAGAAAAAGGCGATAGACAATTCATTCGATGGCGCTTAAGCTTCCGTGCCTCCCTATTCTTAACTGTCGTTCACCCCTAAACCTAGTTACTTTGCCATTTTTGATATTAATTAGGTCGCCCTCAGAAATAATGTTGATCTGCTGGTTCCATAGACTAATTCTAATTGAACCAGTTTCGTCGGCGATAAGTGCATTCGATACATAAGCCATCTCGCCATATCTAGTGTACACCATTTTCGATTCTGGGATCTCAAGCACTCTCGCCTTTAGGTTGATTCGTTTCATTCCAGCTTTCAAGTTCTTGATCCTAAGGTTTGCACCCTCATAACTCTTAACTGAAGAAGCTCTTCTGGGCTGCATTGTTTTCATATAGCTTTCAAGTTTATTATTTCCTTGCAGGATTGTAGTCGGTATCGGAAATTGAGCTACAACCTTTTGACCATGGGTGAAGAGAAAAATCGCTGAATCGTTCGTCTTCTTACGACACCTTATCACCAACTGTTTGCCTTCTGATACTTTGTGATTCCAAGCTTCAACAATACAGTCAAAAAATCCACTCGAATCAACCTTATGTATCATAGCTATTCTGGCAAGGTACTCCAGAATCCTTCTATCTTTGTATGAATGCATGCTGTTAGGAAGCCTGCCTCTACCTCTCCAAACTTGTTTCAGCATCTAATCATTTCCACTCTACATTTTAACGCAATCACTATGGTTCCAAAATCACAAACCGTAGGGATACCTCAGTATTCTCAACATCACTTATATAGGTTGGCACATTTATAAGCTGCCGGAAAAATATCCTCGCGTAAAGCCAGTTGCAGCTGAAGCGTTTGGGGGGGAAGAATAAAGATCCTGGATTTTACAACTTCAGATAAACGTGACATGAACAAGGTTAGAACTTGGGCAGAAGAACTTGTAAGAAGCTTAAAGACTAGGGCTTTCCTATCTCCTTCTTCATTTTTTATGCCTTGTGGAAGAAACTTTTGGAAAGAGCTATTGCTGGAAATTAAGACTATTAGATTATGGATCGCTTTAGAAGGGAGATTTTGATAGATGATGCTGGATGGGGAGACCTTATATTAGGCGTTGTAATAGGGGCTCTCCAACTCCCACGCGGTAGGTATATGAGGCGCAGGATTCCAGTCTCTTCTTTTCAGTCGCCAAACTTTGAAAATAAACAATACTTAGATGACGCAGTGAAAATAGCGAAGGAGATAGTTGAGGTTATGCAACCTGACAGTGAGACTCGCTTCAAGGTTTGCACAGGATACGTTCTCTCGGGCATACGTGACTGCCTGCGAAAACAGGGATTTGATGTGCAAGAAGTAAAGATCACCGGCAAACTACAGGAGATGGTTGAGAGAAGTTACATAAGATGGTGCATAGAATTAGGAGTGCCAGCAGAAAGACTCGAAGACAGAAGACGATTCTGGGCCTTATTAGAATGGGTTGCGGAGAAACCTGAACTTAGAGAAAAACTTGTAAAAACAGGATGGAAGAGTTGGAAACAGAAGTGGCGAGCAGAAGCATTCAGCATAAAAAGATACACATAGACGCTTAATTAGAAGCCCCCTCCACACTTGACCTCCAGCGTTTCGGCCAGCTGTTTCAGTTCCTCATCATTCACTAACTCCGACTCTAGATAATCGAAAATTCTATCTTCGTCTAGCCCTAGAGCTCTGGCTTCGTCAACTGCGACCCGATAAGCTTCAATTTCCATGGGTCTCTCAATATAACTCAGTTCCTTGTTAGAAGTTTTCCCCTCCATAAACTGCTTCACATGAACCAGTTCGTGGACCACATCTAGATATATATCCGTAAGATCCCCATTGCTCAAATAGTGCGGGTTAACCAAAAGGTGTCCGTTTACGTCATCCACTCTCATGTAGCGAACAGTATTTGTGAACTCGACCTCGAGTTTCCCCAGCACCTCTCCTGTTTTAGCGCCAAAAATGCGTTTGACAATCCCAACCCTATCGAAGCCTTTGAAGTGATTAGTGAAAGGACGCGTTGACATTACCGCATTGCGGAGTATTTCAACCTTCACTTGCAGCTTCATCATAGCTAGATCTCCTTTGCATGCTTACCCGTCGAAGAGACTAGTAACGTCATGTGAAAGATTAACATAGTCTGCGAGTTGTGCAATAGTGAAATGCTATTCTCAAGCATCTTTTTTCAAACATGACTATTCAAATCCCAAATTTGTTTTCCTTTAGGCAATGATGACTTTCAGACCACTGCAAAATGGTTAAGGGAAAACCATTTTCCTAAAGGCAAATTGCATCAAATTTCGATTAGTCACTTAAAAAAGTTTCCATCTACGTCAAAATTGCTCTAGAGTCTGTTTTGGTGCGGGATTGGGATTTGAACTCACACCCCAGGGGGGATATCTCCCACAACTCCCACCGTTTCTTGTCTTGCGCGCTCTGAACCATCTCCGTTGCAACGGTTTGAGCACACATGCTCGAATACATTCTTGATTACTTCTGGTTTAAATATCATGTTGTAGAGGCTGGATCTATGTGAACTCTGCGCGGGCCGATTTTGTGTAAAGACTGCAAAATATTCTTTGGTGAGTTCTCTGACCTTTTCTTCATCGTTTGAGTACTTCAAGTGAAGAAGCTCATGTATTAAAGTAGCCCTAGCTCGGCTTCTAACGTAAATGAAAAACTTTTCTTTCCCAAATTTTGGTATCAATCTTCGACAAAATTCAAGTTTCTTTGGAAAAATGGATATTTCCCATTCGTTATTGCATCTACTAGCAAGTTTGCATTTACCCGCAATTCCCTTACCATTTTCCTTTCGGAACGGAAACATTCTGACTCGAACAATCTTAACCCGTTCCTGGATATTTTCTCTCTTCAACATCCAATGAAGAAACTTCTGAAACCGAGGTTTCCTCAAAGTTCTCAAGACAAAAGAAGCGTATTTCATGTAAAAACTAAACTGATTCTTGGAAAATCTCACACCTCTTTTTGAACGAACAGTTATTCTCATCTTACTTGACAACATTGCAAGACTCTACTATCTATTGGAGTTTCTGATATATGTAAATTCTCTTCGCTTGCCTCTTCCATATATTTCGCAATCATTGAATGGTATGCCTTTCTCCGTTGTTTCCTCATATGTCAAAGGCTTACGTTCAGTTGGGGCAACGAACATTCCTTGAAGAATTGGATGTATTTCTCTCATCTTTTTCAACGGACCTTGGCATTTAAATCTTACGCACGCGCTACCCGCAAGTAACTCAAATCGAGCTTCTTTGTCCAAAATAAACTACAAGATAGCTCCAACTGGTAAAATGGCGCCGGGGAAGGGATTTCAGCCCCAGTTTACTAGTAAAAACCCAGCATATAAGCTTGGCGAGAGTTCGAAACTCTACCGGGCTACCACTTTAAAGTCGGTTTTTAGTGTTTTTTGGGTATGTTGGCGCCGGGGAATAGGTTTACATCTCGGTTTAAATTCTCGGCGAACTTAATCTTAGGGCGCAAGTCTAATAAGTATTTGTGCGCCAAAACAAAAACATTGGAACAGTAGGAAATTGCGAAGGCAAGGTTTGAGGGAAAATGGTTCTGAGCAAGGCAGAGAAGGTTTTGAGAGAGATTGAAGGTGTAGCAAAAAGGAGGCAGTTCCTCCCCATAATAGGGCCCAGAAGGGGCCAAATCTTGGTGAAAGTCATTCGTGAGATCAAACCCAAACGCGTTTTGGAGGTCGGGGCCCTCATTGGGTACTCGGCAATTCTGATGGGAAAGGAGCTTGGGAGCGACGCCCACTTAATCACCATTGAGATTGATGCCAACAAAGCAAAAATAGCGGAGGAGAACATAAGAAAGGCGGAGATACTGCCAACTGTGGAAGTGCTGGTCGGCGACGCACTTGAGATTATCCCGAAGCTGGGGGGCAAGTTTGATCTCGTCTTCATCGACGCTGAAAAAAGAGAGTACCTAGACTATCTACGACTGATCGAGGACAAACTCCACAGAGGAAGCGTCATAGTTGCAGACAATGTGGCGCACGCGCCACCCTACCTAGATTACGTAAGGTCTTCGGGAAAGTATAGCGGCAGATTCGCACCTGTAGGCGCGGTCACATTCGGCCACCCTCGTGGCCACCGTCGCGGAGAAGACCTTGAAATAAGCGTCAAGCTGTAAGCACCAACCTTGCGCGCGACCAAGGATTTAAAAATATTTTGCATAGTTTGGCGCTGGGATAGGATTTGAACCCACGAACGAACCTTCTTTAATGAAAGAAGCCTTACCAAGAACTCTGCCCTTTTTTCATTCAAGCCCTATTCCTTCTTTTCCCTATAAAACTCTACATAACCACAGATTTCGCAGAAATAAGGCTGAACTTTGTAGTCATATTGCTCGTGTTTTTTTGAATCTGGGGGTGGACGAGTACATCTGAAATAGTCGTTCAAGTTTTGGTCTGAACCTATGACCATTTTTCCACTACATTTAGGACACTTCTTAACTTTGCTCACGGCCTGCTCCTCTTTCTCTAATTGACCCTCACTCATATTTGTGTATTTTTCGGCAAACACTGTGGACTCCGTGCAGACTTTCCATGCTACTTCCAAATTGAATATTTTGACTCTAATAATCCTGAAGGCCAGAGAAATGTCATCGCGCGAGTAACTGCCAGTCCCGCATCCAGCATCCAAAATTTTGGAACCAAGCACGATTCCCCACTGAGATAATACTTCTTCGACGAAATCGCAACGATTCGATATTGGGTCAGAGATAACAAGATCGTGGGCTCAAGCAAATTGCGAATAGAAAGGTCTGCGTAAGATGCCTTCCATCTTATCTCCTCTTTTTCTGTTTCTCCTTCATAATCTTTCTTCTATAACTTATCGCAATTTGAAGAGTTGCATGACTTTGATTTTTTGAAACCTTTTTATCCCTTACACTCTGAGTGATTAGAGATGTGGGAAGAGTATTATTCCGCCCTGCGTCGACTGCCCGATTGGCTCAAGAAGCCTATTTCCTTTATTGTGGAGTCTTTATCTCTTTTCAAAGAATCTGGAGCTCGAATATTTCTTGACTTAGGATGTGGTGTGGGTAGGAATTCGATTTACTTGGGTAAGGAAAGTTTTGATGTTATTGGAGTCGACATTTCGAGAAGTGCCTTGAAGAAAGCTAAAGTATGGTCTAAGATTGAGGGGGTTCCAAATGTAATGTTCTTGCGTGCATCAATGACCAATCTGCCATTCGCTAGACAAGCATTTCATGCTGTGATAAGTGTAAGCGTTATCCATCATGCCCTAAAGAAAGACATTGAAAAAACAATAGAAGAGATCAGCAGAGTCTTGATAGACGATGGTCCGTTCTTAGCCAATTTTTTGTCTATTAAGGATTATCGATATGGCATAGGTGAAAAACTTGAAAATGGAACATTCCGGATTCTGGAGAATTTCGAAGATGCGCAATTTGAAGAAGTGCATCATTTCTTCTCAAAGAAAGAAATTCTCACTCTTCTAGCAGGCTTTGAGAAGATCCGCATAGAACCTATTCAAAGCGAGTTCGAAAAGCCGCATAAGTATTGGAAAGTAGTTGCCATCAAATGATAGAGCAGGTACATCTGGCGCGCTATTACTTTGGACTTGAACCCTTTTGGGTATAAGTACTATCGGACTTACGGTAGACTGCTCAGAAATGAGATTATGAACATAATATGTTGGCCAAAATTCTCGAACTCTCGCCTGCATAGCGAAAACGCGATCAAAAACTGTCTGATTCACTTGCAATTCAGCTTTTACTCGCGATTTGATAGTATGAAGAAAATGTTTGAAGCTATCCCGGGCTACCACTTCAAAATTTCGTTTTACGGTCTTTTTGAGGATATTTTTGGAGTAGAAATACTCAAGATGGCTACTCTTTTTGGGTAGCTAGCCTTTCATTGGTCCGCCGATGGCAAATACTCCCTCTATGCAATCATCAAGCTTATTTCCGTAACGCATGCGAATGTTTTTTGAATATTGCTTGAAGCCGAATTTGCGCAAAATTTCGAGAGTATCCTTATTTAAAGCTGGAGTGTCTAGGGAGATTTTTGTGTTTTGCTCTATTCGTGAGAGACATGATGTCAGGAGCTTTTTGGTTACTTTCTTGTTCTGTGGAGAGCATACACCAGGTCCTAGTATGTATCCGAAATTTGCTTTTCGACACATTATGTAACCTGCGATGTCGGTTCTAACGTACGAGATGAAGCAGAACTCAGAGTATTCTTGATAGAGCTTGTTCAGGACTTTTGTTCTTTCAGCTCCGAAATATTTTGCGTCAAATTTAACGATCCGAGATATTTCGTCAGGTCTCATCCTGTGCACATGCCTGTCTTGTAAAAAAGTGGATTTTCTGCTGACTCCTATAAGTCTAAGTAAATCGTATTCGTCTACAAAGCCAAGTCGGCGGTAAAGATTTGTCACTTCGGGATTAGCTTCCAGCTTTATCGTTTGCACTTTTCGGCTTAACAAATAGTTGATTGCTTCTTTCATTAGTCGTGTCGCTATTCCCTTATTTCGACATTCGGGTCTGACGCTGAGCAAACCTATCCATCCAAGTCTTCCATAACTGAGAGAGAAGATGTGACCTGCTAGTCCATGCTTCGTTTCAGCTATATAACAGCCGTCTGGTTCGTAGGCTAGCATTCGCTTAAGATCCTCTCTTCGGACATTCCACCGTTCCAGAGTAACCATTTCAAATGTAAAGTTCAAGTCTTCATCTTCAAGTCTGCGAATTGAAACGTTTTCCAATCTTTGGCAACCTTTATGGAAACGCGTTGCTTGTTTTTGGTTATAAGGCTTATGTTCTACAGCGCTCGCATATTTCTGCACAAACAGAAATCATTCATGCATTTACATTTGAAAAGATTGCACTTCTTTTTTAAAATCTTCTTATAGGCTCGTTTCTGGGCTGCTTTCAAAAACGGACCGATAGTCTTGTCTTAACTCCGATATTTTAAACCGATGTTTGAAGCTATCCCGGGCTATTAACGAAACTGCCATGTCCTCCGCGCGTGCAAATCAAGGTTTTTTGTCCAAAATAGCCTAGGAATGAGTCGTAACTGGTTAAAAAACGCCGGGGAAGGGATTTCAGCACCAATTTACCAGTAAAAGTATGCGTATATATGCTTAGCGAGAGTTCGAATCTCTCCCGGGCTACCATCAAACCCTAGTTAGGACAGCGTTAAAACTCTCGTTTCAGTGATGCAGGGGTAGCTATGTTCTCTTCGTTGCCAAGGTTTTCATGAGTTTCTCGATTATTGGTTGAAGATCAAAAGCGATTTTGAGTGATGGAATTTCCATTGCGGAGAAATATTTCAGAGATGCCCCCTCTCCAAGTTTCAGGTTCTCTGTTCTTTCGGCGATGTTGCCCCAGTAGATATGGCGTTCAATGATTTCACTAGGTGTTCTTTCAATAACTGTTTCGAAGAGCTCATGGTTGCGAAGGTCTAACCCAAGCTCCTCTTTAACCTCCCTTGTTAGGGCTTGTTCAGGGGTTTCTCCTTCTTCGATCATTCCGCCAGGTAGGGTCCAATGGCTCGGATAATAAGTCTCGTCTTCCCGCCTAAGTTGTAATAGTGCTTTTCTTTCTGGATTCACTAGAATAATCCCCACAAATCTGTGTCGTCTCAAATGTCTACGCAACCTATAAATTGATACAATGTCTTTCACATATTTCATAATAGCACTTGTAATACTCATTTTGCCCCTGACTACTTCTTACACCTTGGGGTTGAGGCAAGATTTCAAAAGGTATTTTGAGTTCTTGCAGTTCGGAGTTGAGGATGTTGCCTACTCCTTTGCCAATAGCTACTATGTGCTTAGGATTCAATTCTCTGATAGTTGTTTCAATACGATTCTGCCAGCAGTTTTCGATTATGGTCTTTTTGGTCTTGTAATCCTCTATGCCACTTCCATGAATGCCTACAATGCTGGCATCCAATAACCATATTCCTCTCTCTTGCATTTTTTGCAGAATACTAACCTTATTAGCAATCCTCTCTAGCAGAGATGGGGTCCCATTTTTCTTTGATTTGAGAACTCTATGAAAACCTAGATCGTTCTTGTTCTCTGCGACACATGAACTGAATATTTTCCAATATTGAGGTGTTCCCCCATTATTCTTTATCGGTTCATTCAGTAATTCGTTTTCTCCGTAGCCCAGACAGTAGACAAACCTGACGAAACCTAGCGGATAGTTCGGGATGAATTTGTTCACAAGGAGACTACTGCGCTTTATTTCATAGTCTTTTTTGTCCGTATAAACATGAGATTCAGCCAGCAACACAACCTTAGTTTTGCTAGGCTTCCAGAACTGCCGATATCTTTCCACTCGTTTAACAACTTCCAAACAATCTATTTTCTCTTCTGGAACACATTTCTTGATCAGTTCATGTGTTTCCTCGATGTTCCCGTCAACTTTGTCCATAAATGCACCTCCCGCAGTCCAATTCTAATTTGGCTGCCTACAATTCATTAAAAGTCTCTAAATCCTCCTCAGACTCTACTTTGTCTTTTGAGATTTCTTTGATTTCTCTGGAATTGACAACCGCAAAGTATTTTACCGGTTTGTTCATCTGTTTTGCAAGCTCAATCTCTGCGAGAACACCATCACTAATTGGTCCAAAGACCCATAATTCATCTGCCCTCTTGACCAAAGTGTTATTCGCATTTCTCACGGTGTCTCTGTCAACAGTATCGAGCATAAAATATTCAAAAATCATAAATGGATTCAATGGAACGTATCCTTTTTGCAGAACAAACTTTGAGATATGCATTCTGAAATAGAAATAGTGTTTTGAAATCGCGAGATAAACCAGTTTCATATCTTTGTTTGTCATAGAAACCAATAGGGTTTCTTTTCTTTAAATGCTTAACTCGTTTCTGATGAGCGACAGCGAATTGTGTCGTGCTATGATAGGCAAAATTTCCGAACTCTCGTCTGAATAACGAAAACGATAGTAAAATCTAGCTGTTTTTATTGCGATCTTGCGAGCGTTTGAGTGTAAAATGATAGTATCTAGGAAAAGTTTGAACCGAGAGTTTGAAGCTATCCCGGGCTACCATTGTACCCAAGTCAGGTTGATGTTCTAACTCTCGGCTCAGTGATCGTGCTGGGTTAGGTTTAGATCTCGGTTTAAATTCCTTGAATTTAAAACCACGCTACGTTTGTAGAGGCTACCACTGTAATTCGGTTCAAGTTAAGAAATCTTTAAGATTGTTTTCAATAACTCTTTTTGCGACACGACCTAACTTTAGGTTTTTAAGTTCATTTAAAGAAAACCATCTGATTTCTAAGTGCTCTCTTCTATTTGCTATCTCACCATTCCAATCTTTTACTAAATAGAAATATTGCCGAAGCTTACCTTTCACTTCGGGGAGTTCGTCCTCCTCAACTGTAACAAGTTTTGGATTTACAATGTCGATTCCAAGTTCTTCAGATAATTCACGTTTCAGAGTTTGTTCTGCTGTCTCATTGATTTTAGAAATGCCGCCAAAAGTGCACCATTGACCGTAAAATGAGTCTTTTTTCAATCGTTTTCCTAAGAGGATTTTTCCTTTCCTCAGAATAATTGCACGCGCACCTTGGTGCATAATCTCTCCCGACCGGCAGGGTCAAGATGTGTACTTCTACGTAGTCAGGTGATATAATTTCTGTATTAAAAGGCTTCTGGCTTCTTTTCGCCCTCTAGTGTTGACTACAGTTTCTGTGACTTGTGGAAAATCTTAGTTACAACTTTACATGAAAAATGAAAAACCGAGAATTTAAACATCAGTTGGGAATTCAAGTGCGAGGGATTATTTTCAAACTCAAATCCGATTCTATGAGTATCAAAATAGCTTGTTCGACTCAATTAATACCAGTCTGACAACCACCAATCAGGGTCGGGCATGTCACTGTTGCGCACTGCCATTCTTAGCTCTGAGAGGGGGTATGGGACTGACACCAACTCAACGGACAGCGCCCCATCAAAAGAACTCACTATGGCATATTCCGCCATTGGTGGGTTCCGCATCCTGCCCGAGGATTCTATCTGGAATGGCAAACCAACACTTCCCGGATTTATCACGAGTGAGCTCAAGAAGCGCTTGAACATCTGGGTATGCGTGTGACCACCAGCAAATACACTCGCCTTGTGACCTTCAAGCCGACGTGCCAGCTTTTCATCGGGCATCGTGGACAGGATCCCATCTGTGTTTGAAGTTGGCGAACCATGATAACAGAGTAGACCTTGGTCGGGCCCGAGGTGAACCTCGAGCATCGGTTTGAAGGTTGAGAGATAGTGCCTGTGTAATTTCGTTAGCTTCTTTCTTGTCCAAAGATCCAATGCCTCCAACTTCTTTATCTCTCCTTCAGGTATTCCTGCACCGAATTCATCGGGAAGATCCCTCGAGAGCGGTTCGTCAGTGTTTCCCATGACACATTGGCACCTTATGTTGCGAAGGTGCTCGATTACTTCTATCGGTTGCGGTCCGGTAGCCGCGACATCACCTAAACAGATAATCCGGTTGGCATTCCTCCTTTTGATATCTGAAAGAGCGGCTTTCAGGGCGACAAGATTTCCATGAATATCGGAAATGATTGCGATTCGCATACATTGATTACAATGTTGAAACTTGAGATAAGGCTTTGGCTGCTAGAATGTGGTGCGGGGGGTTAGGTTTACACAGTCGTTTAAAACTGTCAACCTTAGCGTGCGAAGGCATATTTCTCTGGAAACAAGCACGCACTAACTGCAATTGCAAAAGAGTTAAGAGCCATGTCAAAGACCTTTCTTTCAAAGGTATACATGAAGCGGAGCTACAACCTATGAGTGGACATGGTGAAAATCTGAAATGGATAATGGAACAGCAGGTCAATTCCTACCTTACATGGATTGGGTTGTGGCTGGTGTGTTTGTTAGGGAACGTGAATATCCTGACAGTTGTAGCTTCAGTTGGCGCTGTTCTCATTACAACTTCTCGTCTGATTCTATTCTTATTTATGTACGGAGGATTGGTTGCCGGTATGATCTTTTCAGTTTATAGAGTTAGTAACATCCTAAAAGAGCATATATGCTTCGCAATCCAGATTCAAAACGAAGCTTTGAGAAGGAACATCTTAGAACATCGGGGGAAACTCTCAACATTCGCTGTGGATGATCAAGGAAGAATTTGCAGAGTGAAACTACTTTTTGTGTATATCCTTCACGTTGCAGTATTCTCTTTCTTGTTCTATTTGGCTCTCTAGCCTCGTTTCTGGCTCAAATTCTAGTTACCCATCTGCGAGTGATACCACGTGCGGGGTTCTCAATAATCTCAATAAAAGGGACATATTGAGTTGACAATGGTGGGAGAAGGTTTGCACTAGAGTTTAAAACCGTCAACCCGAGAGTTTGAACGTCATCCTTACTTGGGTACAATGATAGCCCGGGGTAGGTTCAAATATAGGTTTAAAATATCGGGGTTGAAACCTGATTCTCTTTTCTTTAGGCAAAATATCAAAAAATCGAACTTTAAATGAGATTTTGAAGTAGTGGCATGGATATCTTCGAACTATCCTTCAGCTTTTTATGCATATTCACTGAAAGACGCGTTGCTCGCTACAATTGACCGTTAATTTCTCTTTTCAGTCTCTCAAAAAGCTTTCCCATATAATCTAATCTTTGTCTACCAATCTCTCTTGCTTTTTGAGTATATAGTTTCTCTGGAATGTTTTTGAATTTTGTTTCGAACTCGAGGTTTGAAGAATGTTTTGTTGGATCTATAATTCTTCCATTGGATTTTCCTCCAGCAAGATTCTGCTTGATGTAATCATCCACTGGAGTGCTCAAATAGATTTTTTGACGACTTTCTCCTCCTATTGTAAAAGACCGTGCAATTCCTGTTGCTCCCAAAACGTCAAGCTTGTCAGCATCACTCAGGATTTTTGCCTCTTTCGTTCTTGGCTCAATTCCACTCCTAAACCTATGGGCAATAATGCAATGCTTAATTTGTTTTATTTTTTCTGCGGGATACCCCAACTCTTCCAAGATCTTCTCACTCATCTCAGCACCAAGAATCGCATGGTCAGCACCCAGTACGTGGATGTGTCCCTCTTTGTCTTCTCTAGTTCTTGCAATGTCATGAAGCAAGGCCGCTGTTTTTAAGACGTCTAAATCAACTTTCGCTTCGTATTTTGCTAAAAGTAAACATAAGTTATAAACTCTCATTACATGGTTTATATCGTGAGCAGGACTGGCTTCTTTCAATTCTTTTTCGACAATCTCATATAATCTCTGATATTTTTCTTCCATGATGATTTCTTTCCATCAAAGAAATATATATCTTTTGAACTGAGAGACAAATCCTGAACAATCTACAACTGACGACTATTAGAGGTCAACAGACTAAAAATCCTCCACGATTCAACATTGTAGCTGCTAAGCTTTAGAAAGAAACATAAACGTATAAGTAGATTTTATCCTTATGGAAGAAGATTATAAAAAATTCATGCAAGTTGCAATAGAAGAGGCGGAAAATTCTCTGAGAGAAGGAAATAAAGGATTTGGAGCGGTCTTAGTTAAGAACGACAGAATCATTGAGAGAGCACATGATACTGAAGTGACAGATTCAGATCCTACTGCACACGCTGAGATGAATGTAATAAGGAAAACTTTCAAAAATTTTAGCACCAATTTAAGTGAATGCACTTTAGTCTCAACTCATGAACCTTGTCCAATGTGCACTACTGCTTTAATATGGGCAAAAGTTTCCGAAATAGTCTATGGCGCATCAATTGAAGATACAATAAAACTTGGCAGAACCATGATATGCCTGAGTTGTAAAGATATCATAAAGGCGTCACCATGGAAAATAAAAGTAAAAGGTGGTATACTCAAGGAAGATTGCTTGAAGCTGTACAGAGAAGATGTAAGAAAATTGGTAAAAAAGTTCAGAGCTTCCAAGAACGAAGAGGACTGGAAAGCTATTGAAAGAGAATTAATTGAAAAAAGGGATAGATGGTTTGAAGAGAACAAGAAATCCCTGAAGTTAAAGGGTACCGATGTTGAAAAAGCTTATCGATTGATTTTGATGAAAATCTGCATTAGATTAAGTGAGGCACCGATAATGAGGAAAACAAAAAATAGAATTGTTTTCCACTCGAAAAATTTTTGTCCAGCTTTAGAAGCTTGTAATATACTAGGATTGGACACAAAGAATGTCTGTAAGGCGGTTTTTGAAAGGCCCACCGACGGATTAATCAAAAAAATAAATCCACAATTAAAATTTACCAGAAATTATAGCAAGATAAGACCATACGCGAATTACTGTGAAGAAATAATCGAGTTGATTGACCCAGCTAAGGAATATTGAAGAATTCCAGGTCTAAGAAAGTGTGTTTCGAAAAACGTCGTTTTTGGCTCCTTTACGGAAAATAAAATTTTAAAAGACGAAATTCATATCTAAATTAAGGACACTCAATGAAAGCTGTTGTCTACCGAGGACCGAAAAATGTAAAAGTTGAGGAAGTGCCGGAGCCGAAGCCAGCTCAGAACGATGTGTTGGTGAGGTTTAAGGCCGGCAGCATTTGTGGCACTGATATTCACTATTACAAAGGTGAATGGAAGGATTCAGAAAAGATCGGAAGAGTAATCGGGCACGACGCTTCGGGTCAGGTTACGGAAACGGGTCAAAGAGTGGCAATCGTCCCATTCATTTTCTGTGGATTTTGTAGATACTGCTTAGAAGGACGACCCAATTTGTGCGAGAGATGGAGCATAATGGGCTTCAACAGAAACGGATGCTTCTCTGAATTAATAGTAGTGCCGAGAAAGAATTTGCTTCCAATACCAAACAACGTCACTTACGAAGAGGCAGCGATACTTGAGCCAGTCGCTCTTGCGCTTCACACCTTTGACCTGCTTCAACCTAGCCTTGGACAATGGGCAACGATAGTGGGGCAAGGGCCTATAGGACTTGTTATGACGCAGGTAGCGAGGGCTTCAGGGTGCAGAGTTATCGCTATAGATTTAGAAGATTATCGATTAACGCTGTCCAGAAAGTATGGAGCAGAGGTATGCATCAATCCGAAGAGTCAAAAAGTTGCGGACAAAGTGAGAACGATTACTGAAGGCGGCTCGGACATCGTCATTGAAGCTGCCGGCAAAAGGGAAACCGTAGAACAGACTCCCCAACTCGTAAGCCGGACAGGAAAAGTAGCTCTAGTAGGCGAATCCTCAGGCTTCATAAAATTCGAGGGCGAAGCGGTTTTCTTCGGTGTATGGCTTAACCCTCTGAAATATGCTCTTGCACTAGATTCAGTATCAAAGGGAATTATCGATGTCAAAAGCTTGATCACTCACAGATTTCCACTGGTCGATTTCGAGAGGGCGATCGAAACAGCTACCAACGCTGCAAAGAGACCTGTAAAGGTTATTCTTCAATAGCGTGACTTAGCATTTTTGACCCGAAAGTTTGAACGTCGACCTTACTAGGGGTTTATGGTAGCCCGGGATACGTGACTTATCTCGTTTAAATTTCTCAAACAGGAAAATTATGGGGTTAGATATAAAATATCAGTTTAAATGGTCGCAGTCAAGACTCAATTCTTCTTTTCGGAAAAATATCCATAAAAAGAGTGCTACCAAATAAATCAGTTAATTCTTATGTATTACAAGGGGGTTAGGGTAACTCATGAGCGTCTATCGCGCTGACGTGAAAGATATAGAGGTAATTCTGTTTGTTATTAACAAAAGCAATAGCGAAGCCTATAGGAAAATTATTCCACCACAGTATTTCAAGGAACCTGTTTTCACACGCGAGGAGCTTTCGCAGAAATTTAGGGAAATGACCTTTTTTATCTATGAATTGGAGGATGAAAGTGTGGGTGTTGCAGCCTTACAGATTGAGGATGAAGAGTTAGGATATGTGCGCTTTGTTTATGTGCTTCCGGAACATCAGAGGAAAGGTGTTGGAACATCGCTTGTAACCTACATTGAGGCTGAAGCAAGAAGGCTTGAGCTTAAAACGCTCAGAGTTCCTTATGTTGACATGAATGCACATTGGGCAATAAATTTCTACACGAAATTAGGCTATGAGGTTGCAGATAAGCGGAAAAAACCTTGGGGATACGACCTCTTCTTTGAGAAATCGTTATAAGAGATTACCCGCTGTACTAGTTCCAAGTATCTTATTGGATGATCTGCTAATCAAGCCTGTTTCTCAGAACTTACTTTAAAAACCTTGAGAAAATCTTATGGTAGCCCGGGAGAGATTCGAACTCTCGGATGCCCATTCTGCTTACAGTTGAAAATTGATCCATGCTGATTCGTAAAATTTAAACGTAGGTCTAAACCCGCAAGGCCCCACCAAAAGTCTCTCACGCACACAATGTAACTTTCAACACGGATTTAATTCGAGTTGAGAGCATATCTCTTAAAACGCACAATATACAGAGTATCAAAGAGGTATGATTGTGAAAATCTTGGGCATTTCTGGGTCAAACAGAAGGAGTGGCAACTCGTATCTTCTTCTCAAAGAGACGTTTAAGGATATTTCATCAATAAGCACTGAAATTGTTCAGATTGCGGAGTTACAAGTTAAGCCCTGCGAACTTTGCTTTGAACAATGTGCTCAGAAACCTTTTGAATGTACAATCAAAGATGATTTTGGAATGCTTTTTAGAGAGATGAAATCCGCCGACGGGGTAGTAATCGCTTGTCCTTTCTACTTCTATGTCCCATCTAAATTCCAAGCGTTCATGGAAAGGATGAGTTGCTTGGACTATTACTCTCAAGAGAGGCACGGTAGGGAAAACGTCCCTTTGAGAGGAAAGCCATGTGCGCTGATCGCCGTGTCCGCGAGTGGGAGTAGCTTCAACGCCTTCCAAATCCTACATCACCTACAGGAGTTTGCATCGATGTTGCAAATGCGACCGATCGCCATGGACAGATGGCCGTTCATCGGTCTCTCAGCTAAGTGTGGTTTAGAAATAGGCGCGGCGTTAAAAGAAAAAGAGACAATTGAACAGGCAAAAGAGCTTGTCAAGCCGTTAGTGAGAGAGATAGAAAACGATGAGAGAGAGCAAGAGACCCCCAGGCGATCACAGAACTACTCTATTTAGAGAGTGCTAGTTCTCATCGATACTTAACTCTGTGCAGATCCTGCGCCTATGGCTGGCTTCTTAGTCTTCGATGAAGCCTGTAGCTTTCATAATTCTTCTTAAGTCCGTTTGAGTCTCGTTCAGCATGTTTGGGTCAAGCCATCGTACCTCAGATGCGTCTGAACCAGCTTTCAGTTCTCCCCCTATTCTTTCGCAGAGAAAAACAATGTGTATAAAATGACAGTCTTGATCAGCATAAATCACGTCAAACACACCCAAAAGCTTGGACACTTTCACCAACAACCCTGTTTCTTCTTTAACCTCTCTGATGAGTGCATCTCTCACCGTTTCACCGAATTCAACGCGACCGCCAGGTAACAACCACCAACCTCTAAAAGGGCCAGTCTTCTGTAACACAAAAAGAACCTCATTTTTGTCATTTAGAATTATAGCAAGCGTGGAGCAGGTCGGCACTCGCATTCAAATCACTCTTACATTCAAGTGTTTTGAAGAACAAGTTCTGTGTTTACTGAGATGTTGGGATTTTGTCAAGCATCTTTTTGATCGCTGGAAGATGTCCTTCTTTCGAGACCCAAGCTGTCATAGCCCGATATTTGCCGGAAGATTTCTGAAATGAACCCTCCCAAATGCTGACCTTTTCAACTGCAAACTTTTCGTCTTTACTGAAGAGTGCGCCACATGAGGGTTGGAAGTATATTCGGAGGTTGGTACGTGTCACGTTGATTGTCAGGAACTCTTTTCCATCAGACAGAAAGGCTATGGCGTCTCTAGACGGCTTTAACTCATCAATCCTTGATCTTAATCGTTCTGTGGCATAGTTGACCACTTCGCGTAGGACTTTCAATGCTTCAACATTTGTTAGCTTGGTGGATATTTGCTTCCATGTCTGCTCATCAATTTTTACACTCACAAGCCTCACCCAATGCTCTTTGTGCTTGGAAGAACTTATAACTTCAGTGAAAGCGATTGTTCAAGGAGTTGAGGAATCTCTTAAGCAGTCGGCCAAAATTCTCGAACTCTCGCCTACATAGCGAAAACGCGAGTAAAACATAGTTATTTCAATTGCTGTTAAGCTAGTTTTTACTCGCAAATTGATAGTATGCGGGAAAAGTTTGAAGCGAGAGTTTGAAGCTATCCTCGACCATCAACGAAACTACTATTCTCGCAAGTGTGCAAATTTGGGTTCTTTGCCAAAATCAGCTTAGAGGGAAGCCCGAATTGGTAAAATGACGCCGGGGAAGGGATTTCAGCACCAATTTACTAGTAAAAATCCATCTTATGAGCTTAGCGAGAGTTCGAATCTCTCCCGGGCTACTATCAAAACGACTATGGTTTTATCGCATTTTGCTCGTGAAATTGCTATTATTTGAAGCGCACACACGTTGACAACAGAGAAAGGCATGGAAAACTAACATAATGTGTAATGAGAACTGCCACTTTCGGGTCTAAAGGCAAGCGCAAGGGTCAAACTATGTTTCTTTGTAGACAGCCACGCGGCAGCTCTTAGGAAGAAATGCGTAGAGCCTTTGCCTCTTTTTGTCGAACGCGAAGGTTTGTGTTCCTTCTTCCGTATTGACTCTCTCATCTACAACCAACTTTTCGGTATCTATCACTTCAATCACACCAGGTTTCCCAATAGCGCAATAGAGCCGATGCCGATCAACGTTGAGCCAAATCACGTCAGGTCCTCCTTCAATCGGCACGATAGCTTCTTCATGACCTGTTGAAATATCTAAAACAACTACGGCTCCGCCATCGCATGCAACGTAAGCTAAGCCCCTTTTATCGTCGATGTCAAGACCGTGCGGTCCAGCCACCGAGATTGACAGAAAGGCCTTTTCCAACAAGCTCTCTGGCGCGAGTACGGATACGCCTGCAGGTTCGCGAACGTTTACTAGGAACTGATCTCTTATAGCGGAATATGCGCACCATCTGGGTCTGCCTCGAAGCTGCAGAGAAAACATCAGCTTTCCAGAGTAGGGATCAACAAGTCTCACGTTATTGTCCTGCACATCCGCAACAAGAAGCTGTTTGTGTTTGCTGTCCCAAGCAAGACCGTTGGGGGCTGAACCTGCTTGTGCCTCGCGCAAAACTTGATTGGTCAAAGCATCAATCGTGAGAATTTTGCCTGTGCCTCTCGAGGCAGCAAAGAACAAGTTCTCTTTTTGAGCGCAGATTACGCCACTAGCTTCAATACATCCTGAAATTGTCACAAGGTTTTTGGCTTTCTCGCCGTCTAGAATTTCTACAGTTCCAAGACCTGTGTGGGCTACGCATACATGACCGCTTTGGAGATGAACGTCAGCATGATCAAACCCTCCAGTCTGGTGACGTGGAAGATCAACATATTCCGAAGCTGTTAATGTCACTGTTATTCTTCCTCGATTCACATATAAAGAAAAAGAGAAAATAGTTGGTTTATTCCGCCAACTTTTTCTTCAGGAATTCTCTTCGTTCTTTTCTGTCGAGTTTTTCGATTTCTGCTTTGTATTTCTCACGGATCAGTTTCAGTTTGCAGTTGGTGTATAGTGCGTCGTACACTGGGCTTGCCTTGGCGATGGTTTCGTAGTCATCTTTGGCAACAATGCCGAAGCCAGTCATAACTGCTTCCATTCCGCTTGCTTCGGGAGCCATTTCCATCTTGTCCGTGTCAGCCGCTCTTACGATCTTGGCTAACTCCAGTACTGCTGGATCCTTGATCTTGTACTTTTCGATTACAGCGTCGAAACTGCACTTATCACCATGATGCCCGAGTTCGACACCCGGCGCGTCGTATGGTATCGCTTTTTCTTTCTTAACGGTTTCTTCAATCTTTTCAACGGGAACGAATAGGAATTCCGCTTTCGGATCTACGAATCGTTTTATGAGCCATGGGCAGGCGGTTCTGTCTACGTGGACGTATAGTCGTGTTACCCACTTCATCTTTCATACCTCACTATTTGGCTCTTAGCTTTTTGATGTGTTCTTGTACAGCTGCAAGTTCGTTCTTCAGTTCCTGAGCATACTCTTCCAGTTTCTTGATCTTCTCTTCTTTCGTTAGAAAACGCCGAGCGAATTCTCCGTAGCCGTAGTGACCTCCGCGCCAGCAGTGTCGGCCATGTCCATGGTGTTCTTCATATTCTTCGTGCATTTTTTCACACTCACTTATGTAGATTAACTACGTAGCGTAGTAGAATATCTACTTATATAAGTTTAGCGCATACCTTGAATTTGGTGAGGCAAATGCATAGACTTGGAAGCATGAAAGTCGGAACAGTGCAGCTCTGGCTTCTGCTGCTACTCTCGGACAAGCCCATGTACGGCTACGAGATCATACGGGAACTAGAGCGAAGATTCTCTGGATACTGGTCCCCAAAAACAGGCACAATATACCCTGCTCTGGAAAAACTAGAGGAGAATGGATTCATCATGGGACAAATAGAATTCAGAGACCGCGGACCCGATAGGAAACACTATGCGATCACTGACAAAGGTAAGGAAGAACTTAAGTCTTCTATGATACAATGGGCGAAAATGACGGAGATGATAGACACTTACAAGGAAACTCATCAAGCATTGTTCAAGTTCAGAAAGGAATGCACTAAAGACGAAGTTGCAAGCATGCTGAGCAAACTAGGAACAGCTCTTCAACAAAAAGTCTTCGAGTTCTCAGACATTTTTCCTTCAGAAGAAAGAGGGCAAGCACAGCCAAATCAACCCATGTTCACGAAAGTTCTTTATGCAAAGGAAAATCGCAAGTTCGAAATCCACATGGAACTTGAATGGCTACCGCATGAGAACGAGAAACTGCAATAAACTAAAGCGCGCTGAGCTGATGAGGTTTTTAAAGGAAAACCTGGTTAATAGTATCGATAAAGTTGCTGATTGAATTAGTGGCTTGGCTTGCTGTTATGCTGTTAAGCATTTTCTTCCTGTCGAAGAGTGCGGATTGGACCGCTGATTCTGTACTTGCCTTGACTCATAAACTCAACACCACAAAAATCGCGGTAGGCATACTCTTGGTTTCGCTTTTGTACGTTCTCCCCGAGCTTCTGGTTTCGCTCTTTGCTGTCGCGCAGGGGGAAAACGAAATAGCCTTTGGCAACATTATCGGGTCAAACA
>Ga0315308_1000019_pt1 | contig 89394 bp, 88 predicted proteins | sample TDP3_MG_FD_203078 | JGI IMG/M metagenome (GOLD analysis project Ga0315308, IMG submission 203078) | Freshwater sediment microbial communities from Lake Towuti, South Sulawesi, Indonesia - TDP3 | ecosystem: Environmental > Aquatic > Freshwater > Lake > Sediment | place: Indonesia: South Sulawesi...
AGATTTCTTACTAACAAAACTCCTACAGCAGCCTGAAGGTTTCCATCACCGTAGGCACAAGTGCTTGAACTCCATAATTCCTCTGAATGAAATTTGCTATGCTTAGACACTTTGCCCTTTCACCGTGACACACAATCACTTTCTCAGGTTTCGGCTTCAAATGAGTTAGATAATTAATTATCTGCCTTCTGTCTGAGTGCCCAGAAAAACCTTCAATTGACTCCACCCTCAATCCAACCTTTACAACATCCAGTTTGCCTTCGCTATTTATCACAGTAACTTCAGTTAAGCCCTTCTGTACCCTTCTTCCCAAGGTGCCTTCAATCTGATAGCTCACAAAAATTACAGTGTTCAATTGGCTTTCTGCCAAGCTCTTGAAGTATTCCATGACTGGCCCACCCTCAAGCATTCCGGAAGTCGCCATAACAATGCACGGTTCACCATCTATTATTTCTTGTCTGACGCTTGGATGCTCCACAATTGTGAAATAGTCTGATTGGAAGGGATTAACCCCATCGTGGAGTATGCTGTAACGAACCTCCCTCCCCAAATACTCCGGATAAGCCGTGTGAATCGCCGTCGCCTCGGAAATCATACCCTCAATAAACACTGGCGCTTCCTTCATTAGCCCCCGACGCATATAACCGTCAATAATAAGCATTATTTCTTGAGCCCTACCAACCGCTGGCACAGGAATTAAAACTTTGCCTTTACGCTCTAAAGTTTCATTCACTACGCCTGTTAAACGTTCTTCGGCTTCAACTCGTGAAGGCATGAAATCTTCTGGGCCTCCATAAGTGCTTTCAGTTATTACTGTTTCAACTCTTGGAAACTCTGTTGCTGCTGCCTCCAATAGCATTGTTCTTGCATATTTGTAATCTCCAGTATAGACGATGTTATGCAAACCTTCGCCTATGTGCAAGTGAACCATTGAGGAACCCAAAATATGGCCAGCGTTGTGCAGGGTTAACCGCATGTCTGGAGCAATGTCTGTTACGACACCGTACCGTAGAGGAATGGTATGTAAAACGCATTCACGAACATCTTTCTGGTCGTAAGGAGCAATTATGCCTTGCTTGCTAGCCACATCTAAATAATCTAGTTGAAGCAGTGTCATAAGGTTTGAAGTTGGAGCCGAACAATAGACTGGACCATCATATCCATATTTGTAAAGGAAAGGCACCAAACCACAATGGTCAAGATGAGCATGGCTTATAACAACCGCATCTAAAGAGTCGAGCTCAAACACTGGATTATCAAGTCTCGGAAGGGCTTCAAAGGGCTTTGAAGAACCAGGGTTAATACCGCAGTCTAATAGTACGCTGCTTTCTCTCGTTTGAACAAGGAAGGCTGATCTTCCAACTTCTTGGGTGCCTCCGAGGGCTGTAATTCGGACATCGCCAACCTCGTAGGTTTTAGATCTGAAAATTCTCTCGCCTATTGTGCGGAGTATTCTTTCCCTTTCCTTGCTTTCCGAATGAAGATAATGGCGCATATGGGTAACTATCTTGGATCGTAATGGGGGGCTCCTCAAAACATGGGGACGCCATTTAGTCTGCTTTATTATTTCTTGTAGAACTGCACCGTTTTTTCCAATGACCAGTCCTGGTTTTTTAGCTTCAATTATTATTTCGCCGAGGCTAGGGTCGAAATTTGTATCTGTCACTTCTGCTTCAGGGGAGATGATTTCACGAGCCAATCTTTCCGCGTCTTTTTCTGGAAGCCTCACTGAAGGGTCGGAACGTATAACTATCCTCTTTCTTATGATGTTAACTATGTCCGCGATTAAACTGCTTTGTTCAACTAATATTTCTGGCTTTTTGGCATAAACTGCAAGCGTCGATCCTTCATACTCTATTCTTGTGACTTCGGCTTCTTTTGGAACGTGTTCTAATATGTACTGACTGACCTCTATCTTGTCTTTTTCAGAGTGTGGTGCCACGATTTTGGCTTCCTTGATCATGCTAAGAGTTGTTTCTTCTCCTTCTCAGTTAGCTCTCGATATCCCTTATCATCTATTACTGCGACGTTAAAACTGTCTCCGCTTGCCGCGTCCCGTTTCATGGCAGAACTAATGGCTTTAACAATTACGGGTAAGAACTCCTCGACGAACATATCCTCTTTGTATTTGTCTTCTAGAACACCGTAGGCTATTGGTGAACCAGAACCGGTGGCAACGCATTTTTCCTCCGTTAAACTGCCAAAGGGGTCTAATGAAAACACATGAGGTCCAGTGTCATCTACACCGCTTACTAGAACCTGTGCCAGAAATGGCACGTACCTAGCAGAGAACAAGAGATTTGCAATGATTCTTGCCGCGGAGCTCACAGGCAGAGGCCTACCCATGTTGATTTTGTAGAGTTGTGCGTTTGCTGTCAGTATGTCGATGGTTCTCTGGGCGTCGGCAACCGATCCAGAAATGGTCATTCCTAAGTGATCATCTATTCTATATATTTTCTTCCCATGTTTGTGAGCTATATAGAAACCCATAGTTACGCGGGTGTCTGAAGCCAATATCACGCCGTCTTTACACACAACGCCGATGGTTGTTGTTCCCTTTAACGCTAACCGATTGGCTAAATCATTATTTGTCATGTCATTTTTCTCCTAAAACCTAAATGCATCGCGGATTTACTTCGCTACGAAGTAAACATCATGTAATGACAACCATGGGATTTATTAATATTACGGTCCAAAAACCACGAGACAAAACAACATTTTTGAGTTAGGAACCGTTAGATTAAAAAAGCTTTAAACACACATCGCTATGAAATTATAGACTATTACAAGAGTTGAACAGTGGTCCATTTGCCTCTAAAACATCATCGCATGCAACTTCCAAGAGAAGTGATTGTTGGAAATGGGACAATTGAGCGTGTTCCTGAGTTTTCTCGAAGATTAGGATTTACAAAATCAGCACTCATAATTGCTGGTTCAAAAACTCATGATATCGCTGGAAAGACTGTTAAGGCGCTTCTTGAAGAAGACGGAATCGCAGTTGAAGTCTTTCTTGTTGAGTCAGCCACCGTTAAAGATGTGGAGATTGTTGAAGAAAAAATAAAGGTTTTGAAACCGCAGGTTGTCTTCGGGGTGGGCGGTGGGACAAAAATTGATGTTGCAAAGTTAAGCTCTGCGCGCCAAAAAGTTCCGTTCATCAGCGTACCAACCACTGCTTCTCATGATGGAATTGCGAGTCCCCTTTCTTCTGTGAAGGGCTTCGAAAAGCCATACTCTGTTATGGCTCAGGCACCCATAGCCATCATAGCAGACACAAACATAATAATGCAGGCGCCTTGGCGTTTCATCGTGAGTGGTTGTGGAGACGTAATTGCAAAGTTCACGGCTGTGAAGGACTGGAAATTGGCGCACGAGGATAAAAATGAATATTATGGGGGTTATGCTGCAAGTCTGGCTTTAATGAGTGCTAAGCTTGTAATGCAAGATGCTGAACTGATTAAGCCAGAAAGTGAGGAGGGATTACGGGTTCTGTTGGAGGCTTTGATAAGTTGTGGGGTCTCCATGAGCATTGCGGGGAGCAGCCGCCCATGTAGTGGTTCGGAGCACTTGTTTAGCCACGCCCTTGACATGGTTAGGCCTAACTATGCTATGCACGGTGAACAGTGTGGTGTTGGAGCGATAATGATGGCTTATCTGCAAAGGACAAATTGGAAGCGCACAAAAGATACGCTGAAGAAGTTGGGTGCGCCTACAAACGCTTGTGAGCTTGGTGTAGAGAAGGATGATGTGGTAAGGGCTTTGGAGATGGCTGCAACCATAAGACCTGAAAGATACACGATCCTCAATAAGGTGAATCTAAATTCTGAGGCTTACGAAAGGCTTGCAAAAATAACAGAAGTTGTATAAAAGTAAGCTTATTAAAAAAAATACAAGAGTAAAGTAGGGAGTTTGATTAGATATAGAATTTGCTTTTATAACCTATCAATTCGGGAAACTTTCGAAAATGCTAAATATATAAAGTAAAACATAATCAAAATCTATTCGGCTTGGAAACTAAATAGGTGACTATGGTGTCTGAATGGTGGAAGGATAGAAGGGTTGCCTTAACTGGTGGATGCGGTTTTATTGGAAGTCACTTGGTTGACAAGCTGATTGGCTTCGGGGCCAGTGTGACTGTTGTTGACAATTTGGCTAAGGGTTCGTTGAATAACCTTTTTGAGGTTTGGAGTGAACATGAATTACCGTTTTCAAAAGAGTTGACGGACGGTAGAATAGTTGCAGGCGATCATGAGTTTATTCTCTGCGACTTAGAAGAGAAAGGATTGATTAGGCAGGTTTTTCAAGAACATGATTATGACGTTGTTATACATTTGGCTGCAGTTATTGGTGGAAGAGGTTACATCGATACTCATGCCGCTGAATGCTGTAAGAACTTTGCAATAAATCATAACGTTTTTGAGGAAGCTTGCAGAGCTGGTGTCGAGCGTATTCATTATTCAAGTACTGCATGCGTGTATCCGGTAGATTTGCAGTCGGAGTATGACTCGAACTATCTTTTGAAGGAGGAGGACGTCTTCAAAAATGGTTTGGCTTGTTGTGACAGGGAATATGGTTGGGCGAAGTTTATGGGTGAAATCGAGTTATCAGCATACCATAGGCAGTTTGGCGTCAAATGTTCGATTTCTAGGTATATTACGGCTTATGGTCCTAGAGAAGATGACACTCACGCGGTCATTGCTTTGATTAGGAAGGCTGTTGAGCGAAGGGACCCCTATGTTGTCTGGGGGAGTGGAGAGCAAGACCGTGACTTCACATATGTAAGTGATATTGTGGAAGGCACATTGTTGGGCGCCGAGAAGATTACTGAGGGGACTCCCGTTAACCTTGGAACTTCGAAGAGGTATAAGATCAGAGATGTTGCTTTTAAAGTTCTTGAAATTGTGGGATACAAGCCTAAACATATTATCTTTGACACGTTTAAGCCCGAGGGTGTGAAAAGTAGAGCATTGGATATTAGTAGGGCAAGGAGGCTTCTTGGATGGGAGCCAAAGGTTTCATTGGAGGAAGGGTTAAGGAAGACTGTTGAGTGGTTTTCGAAGGCTAGGCCAAGGTCCATTGAAACTTTGGAGTGATGTTGTATGGTAGATGGTATAATTGACACTACAATTTGGGATTGTGCGCCTGAGGTTGCTGTTGTTCTTCCATGTCATAATGAGGCTGACATTATAGAGAAGGTTGTCCGCGAGTTCTATGATGAACTCAATGGAAAGATTCCTTTTGAGATTGTGGTCTGTGAGGACGGTAGTACAGATGGGACAAAGGATGTTTTGAGAAGGCTCAGCAAGGAGATTCCTCTAAAGGCAATTTTGGGGTACGAAAGAAAGGGCTACTCTGGCGGTCTGAAAGATGGCTTGAAGCTTGCCAAAGCTAGGTATGTATTTTTTGTTGATGCTGACGGTCAGCACCTGGCCAGCGATTTCTGGAAGCTATATAAGTTAAGAGAAAAGTATGATGTTGTCAGCGGGTGGAGGGTTAAGAGGGCTGACAGCTTCTACAGGAAGGTTATGTCCAAAAGCTTTCAATTCTCAGCTAGACTACTTTTTGGGTTGCCAAAGTTTCAGGATATGACTGCCCCTTTTAAGCTTGTTAAGGTTAATACTGCCCGAACGATCGCGGAAGAGTGCAAGTTCATGAAGGAAAGTTTCTGGACAGAATTCACAATAATAGCTCACGTTAAGGGTTGTAAAATCACGGAAACACCCGTAATTCATAGAAAGCGATTCAATGGGGGAACCCGCGTTTACAAAGCTCGTAAGCTTTTGGGTATTATTGCTTCTCAATTCAAGGGACTTCTACGCCTCAGGCAGATTTTGCTTTAGGGTAAATAGATGAAGGTTTTAATCGCTGCGGCTGACGTTCCTCCTTATAAGGGCGGTATCAGTTGTATTGTTAGTTTATTAAGAGAGGGGTTAAGTCGTTTAGGACATGATGTCGTTGTGGTTAGTCCCGATTTTAGGTTTGGAGAGTTCAAGTTTTCAACAATCCCGTTTTGTAGGTATTCGGAATTTGATCTGTTACATGTGCACGGCCCTACTCCCTTTCTCTCTGATTTTATGCTGTTATTGCATCCTAAGGGGAAGATAGTTTATACTCACCATGCAGAGATAAGCTACGGCCCCGAAACAGTTTCTAAAGCCTATAGATATTTGCATAGAACCTTGGCTAAGAGGGCTGAGGCGGTAATTGTTCATTCGTTTGACTATGAGCGGCTGTTTAATGGGCATAGCAATGTGACAGTTATTCGACCTCCTTGTATCCTCGGCAACTCAATCAAGGATTTTAGCATTGAAGGTAAACCCTTGCCTTTCACAGTTCTTTTTGTAGGTCAGCTTCGGCCTTTCAAGGGCCTTGATTTGTTAGTTAGGGCAGCTTCCAAGCTTAGAAATATTCGTTTTATCATTGTCGGCAATGGCTATCTGAGAACAAGGCTCCTAAGGCTCACTCGCGAATTGCAATTAAGAAATATTAGTCTTTTTTCAGGTGTTAATGATGATAAACTCATGGATTTCTATATGCGAGCACATGTTATATGTTTGCCTTCTATTAATACCACTGAGGCTTGGGGACTGGTCCTAACTGAAGGGGCGCTTTTTGGATGTGTGCCTCTGGCTTCTAATTTCATTGGTGTTAGGGAGAATATTAAGTTGCTGAAGGGTGTCGTCTTTAAGCCTAAATCGTGCAGAGACCTTGTCAAGAAGATACAGATCATGAGTGAAGATATCGATATGTGGGAAAAACTTTCACGCGATTGCCGTGAAGCTGCGATCAAATATGCGAAGTCTTATTCTTCTGACTATTATGTTAAGAAGCATTGTGAGGTGTTTTCAAGAGTTGTTGGTCAAAACGCATAGTGGTGACTCAAAAGGAAGACCTTCCTTGAAGCATGTATCCAAGGTGTCTTCTGGAAACATTCTCGAGGTAGGATTCGATCTCTCTTGCACCTTCACTTTCTTTCACGATTATGTAAGCATATATATGCAAGACTACTACGCTGAAGAGCAAGAAATGGGGTTCAGTTGTTGCTCTCACGAATAAGAAAAGGCCGAACTGCAACTTTTGTCTGTTTGACTATTATCATTTTGATAGGAATATTCCTTCGAATCTATAACATAGAATCATTTCAACCTTTGAACTCGGACGAGGCGGTATACTCTCAAACTGTTTTTGTCTTGAGTAAAGGTTACGTTCCTTATCGGGATGTATATATAGCCCACCCTCCCCTTTTCTTCTACCTTGAATACGCATGGACAAGCTTAATGGGGTTAAGCCTCTTTTCGCTTAGATTTTTTAACGCTCTTTTAGGTATAGCAACTGCGCTGATTATTTATTTTATATGCAATAAATTCTATTCTAGAAAGGAAGCACTTGTAGCAACTTTTTTTTACCTTATATTACCTCTCTCCGTATTCCTAAACAAAATAGCTGTTGTTGATAATGGTTTGACATTATTCACTACAGTAATGATGGCTTTTTTCCTCTTGTATTATAAGGATGGAAAGCTTAGATATCTCCTCCTATCAGCTGCTTTTGCTGGAATGGCTTTCTTAATCAAATTTACGGCTTTCCAATTTGTCGCAGTGCTCTTGATCGTTATGATTTTGAGCAAACGCTTTCGCGACTCTCTTTTGTTTATACTCCTAACCGTGTTTTTTCCAACAGTTTTTGCAATAATACTTTGGAGTGGAGGCTTGCTAGATTTCTTTATACAACAAACAATCTATGTACAATTCTTTAACAGCGCATTTGCTCACACTGTCATGGAAAAGATCTACATGTGTGCCTACTATTTGTTTTGGGTGCTTCCTTTCTTTGTATTGGCTATGATTGCCATTAAGAATTCAAAGAAAACGGAAGATCACATACTAGGATTGTGGTATCTAGTACCACTAGTACTCATTCTGGTAGGCACCCACGTCTTTTTGCAATATTTCATGCCACTTACCCCCCCTTTATGCATACTGAGCGCGATTGCAATTCTGAAATATAGATTACCCACGAAAGATTGGCTTAGGCAACCACTTCACTTGTTTAATATATCTAAGGTTTTGCTCACCTTTGTGATTATTGCTCTTCTGATTTCACCAATTCTATTTTCACTTTCTTATTCGTTCGGTTCGGTAAGCGAAAGTGACATACAGAAAACCAAGATTCTTATTGGGAATTATGTTGCGAGCATAACTAAGCCAGATGGAAAGATTTGGACAACTGATGCTTCCATTGCCTTCTTTGCGCGTAGGGTTATAGTTTCAGTCGAATCCAGATACTATAAATATCAAGGCTTTTTCGAAGGATCTTTTGGATATGCTATGGATGGTACTTACCGAGGTCCATTCGGACCGGGGATTCCAACTCTAATCTCTCTTCAGGAAATACTACTTGCTCTGGAAAAATACAAGCCAGAGGTAATTATTGTCAACAAAGACTTGTTAGTAGATAAACTCATATGGTACGGTATCTATAACCCCTACTATAGCGAAGATGGACTCTCGTCATACATCGTAGAAAATTATTACCTTTCAAAGAAATTTTCCGAGGGGGACGTAGAGGTATGGGTAAAGAAACGTTAAGACCGATTATGGACTATAAGGAGCTTAGTAATGTTTTATGCCAAACTTTCATATTGAAATATGGCTTGGATTGCTTGGGAAGAATTAATGTTCTAATTAACAATCTCATGCCTCTGCATAAAGAAGGATGGGTATTAGATGTTGGAACCAGTTCCGGAGATTACTTATTTAATTTTAAGGATAAAGCAAACTTTGTCTGCTTGGATATATCACTTTCAGCTTTGAAGTTATTAAAAAAACGTGACAACCATATTGTTCTCGTTCTAGCCGATGCACAGAAAGTGCCGTTCAAAAGTGGAACCTTCAATGGCATCATGGCGGGCGACGTTATGGAACATTTGAAAAAGGATAGAATTTTCTTAAAGGAAATGTTCCATGTTCTAAAGAACGGTGGTATTTTATCGCTTAGCGTCCCCCATGGCGAAAGATTAACTAGTCGTGACATCAGGGCAGGCCACTTGAGACGATATAGCAATGCAACATTAAGAGAAATTTGTGAAGGATCAAAATTCGAAATGGTATACATAACTTCTTGGGGATTTCCAATTATAAAAATCTATGATTTAGTTGTTGAGTTATGTCTAAGGTTGTTTGGAAAAAGTTCATTTGCTTCTGAAGGAGATCTGATGTTTGTAGAAAATCTCTCCCACAGCGTTATTTTCAGAGTCTACCTTGCACTTTTGCCTCTGCTTAAGAGACTAGTGAACTTAGATTTCGCATTTAGAACGAATCTTGGCAATTGGTTAATTTTAAAAGCTGTAAAAAAGGAGGCGGGTTGATGAAAAATGAAATTGCCACCATAGGTCTGTTTATAGGATTAATTGCAATTTTTGCCCACGGCTCATTTAAAAATGTCAGTGAGTACTCTGTGCCTGAAAACGTAGATGAAACTGTTTTAGACATAGGAAACGTCCCTTTACAAGCTGAAAGCGTAAAAAAATTCTTCTTTCTGGTCGAGGAAGGAGAAAATTGCTCGATAACATTTTTGGCGAACTCTTCGGTTAGTCTATTCGCTGTGTCATTTGACGCTGACTTAAGTCAAGAAAACGAGCTTCTAGCAAACTTAACAGTGTGGAAAAAAGAAGATGCCACAAGCGGTTCTGGCATTTTTCAAGTAACGAAAACAGGCATTCTTGCGCTCCTTGTTCGAAATGACGCCTCCGAAGATTCCTTAGTCAAAAATTTAAGATTTTCTTTAATACAAAGAAAAGACGCTACAAAAATTTCAATCAGACAAAATGATATCCCGTTACTTATCGGGGCATTAATCACATTGGCTTCAATTAGTCTACTGCTGCTCCCAAGCAAAAATATCACAAGATTTATCAACAACTACAAAGCCGCTAGGGGCTAAGAGAGCATATTAATCTAAGTAGTAATAAAAGCAACTGGGCTTGGATGCCATGAAAGCCCTATATCCCAATCCTAACAGCAATAATAGACGATTTATCTTTTTTAGGTTTTAGGTTCGGCTTTGAAGGTTTCTGTGAACTTGACAGCAGTTATTTTGGGAAAAAATTTTTGTATGTCCATGGCTATGCCTCTCTTCGCCACTTGAACTCCCTCTAAGTAAAAGGCTTCCTCGGGCATTTCAATGTTGACAGCTCTCTCTTTGACCGCGAATTTAGATTTGGCTTCTTCTACAGCGGGTATCCTGCGATGGATGAGCGCCGCTATTTTCTCTTTCACTGCTTTGAGCTTCTTCCTGATCGTAACTTCATAAACTAGCGTTTTTCCTGCTAATGGAGGATTAAAATCCAACAGAACGCGCCCAGCACCCATCGCGCGCACAGTAGCCATTTTCTCATTGTATTCAACACGCATCCCAAGACCGGGGGTTATCCCTTTGGCAGTTAAATGTTTTAAAGGAACACGTTTAACCTTCTCAGAATCCCTTTCTCCAAAGGCCTTTTGCGGTGGTATTTCTATAGAAGTGGTTTTGCCAACCTCCATTGTTGCCAAGCTTTCGTCCAATGCTTTAAGAACCCATCCTTCGCCTATGACTACAAGTCTTGGTTCGTAAATCTCGCCTTCTTTGTATAAGTGTTCTTTCTTAGCTGTTTCTTCAATGGTTGTGTCGAAAACTTCGCCTGTTTCCTTCACTTTAGCGATATAATCTATGAATATGAAGTCTCCTTTCTGCGAAGCCATAGTGCATCATCTTTTAAGGTATTGCCAAAGTAAGTTTTGAACCTTAATAAAAGCTTTCGGTCGCTAAATTCTTTCTTTAATTTTACGTGCGCTGATGCTATAGCAAATCAAATAAATCTAACAATACTACAACGAGAGAAGAATGAGGGTTATGAGTTGACATCTTTAGATATATTTGCTGAGTATCCATATTTGATAACCATAATATGGGTAATTGTCATAGCAGCTGTTGCAACAGTCTTGGAACGCATAGTCACAAGATGGCTGAGAAAAATTATAAAGCGGACAGAAATGTCGCCAGAAGTTGGAAACGGGTTAATATTAACAGAAAGGCTCATAATACTGGTCGGAGCTGCTGTAGCACTTCTGCACGTGGGCGGGGTTCCCTCAGATATTTTAATTAGTTTTTCAGCCTTAGGCGGCGCTGCTGTTGGTTTTGCCTCTACACGCACAATTGGAAACTTTATAGCTGGACTGTTTCTTTTAGTTACACGCCCATTCCGTATAGGCGATTATGTTCGTATAGATGGTATCGAAGGCATAGTACAAGAAATAACCCTAAACTACGCAAAAATTCTAACTCCAACAAACACCATGGCTTCAATAAGCACTCTAAGAATTTTGGATAAGGACATAATAAACTTTCGCTTTAGAGAAGGGAAGTCAAATCTATTTTGTTATGGAGTTGAGTTGACTTTTGACCATAGCTTGCCTACAGAAAAACTTGAAGAAATCTTAGACAGCGTTATTGAGCGTTATACGGAAAAATTGCCTAGAAAACCAGAATATCAATCGACAAAGCTAACGAGCTTTGCTAGACACTACATGTTCTACATTTATGTTGAAGATTCAAAAGATATTTTCATACTCTACCCACGAATCGTCAGAGAAATAACACAAGCATTGGATAAAGCCAAAATCCAAAGGCGATGAAACATGCAACTCTACTTGCTCGAATTTATATAGTTAAACTTTCTAAGGGCTAGCAGAAACAATAAAGGTTTGATGCGGATGTTAAAAGAAGCACAAGAAGCAGTAAAGAAAATTTCTTACGAAGCTCATAAGAAAGAAATTTTTACGTCCAGCTTCTTCATAGCTCTTCTTGCAGAGCAGGTGGGTCAAGTTGCAGAAAAATACATTGCTGAAGGAAGGCTTGGCAAAGACATTGAAGTGGACATAGCAGACGTAATTGTGGTGAGTTTGGCATATCTAAACTGGCTTGAAAAAGATGCGTCAGAAGCCTTTAGAAAATCCTTGGAAAAACACGAAAATGCAATAAAACGATTCATCGAACAACGGAAAAAGTAGCGGTATTAAGTAAATCAGTCGGCAGTTAAAAATGCTTCAAGAAGCAAGTTCAAATAGTCGCAAAAATGCCTATGTTGGTATTCTTCTTCTTGGAATTGTAAGTTTAATGGGCGACATCGTTTACGAAGGCTCTAGAGGAATAGTGCCTGACTATCTCGGGTTTTTAGGCGCTACAGCACTAATTGTGGGTTTAGTTGGTGGATTAGGCGATTTTTTAGGCTACGCCTTGAGGCTTGTCAGCGGATTTCTAGCTGACACAACCCGTGCTTATTGGTTTTTCATATTCTTAGGCTACAGTCTGATCGTTTCGATCCCGTTTCTGGGACTTCCCTTAGGTCTGGAGATAGCCATGATTCTAGTCTTGCTTGAGAGATTTGGGAAGGCTTTCAGGTCTCCTTCAAGAGATACAGTCTTATCAATCATAAGTAAGGATGTAGGAACCGGCAAAGCCTTTGGTATCCATGAGTTTTTGGACCAGATTGGTGCCATCCTTGGACCGCTTATGGTGGCTTTTTTAATGTTTTCCAGCAGCAACAATTATCATTATACCTTCAGCTTTCTTCTCTTACCGTTTTTTGTGCTTTTAGCGGCTTTAGCCTACACCTACAAGAGAATAGGCTCAAAAACAATTACTGAACCGGTAAAGGTGGAAGGAAAGAAGGAAAAACTAGAAAAACCATTCTATATTTACACTTTGGCTGTTCTGCTAAACACTGTTGGGCTCATACCATACACGCTTATATTATTTAAGGCCTCAGAAATTCTTCAGCCAATAGGGCAGCAGTGGATTGTGCCGCTGATCTACTTGCTCATTCAGGCTGTAGATGCGCCCATTGCTTTACTTGCAGGGTATGCCTACGATAAGTTTGGAATAGGAGTTTTAGTTATGCCATTTCTGATGTCTCTGTTTCCACCGTTGCTCATAATGGTTGGCGCAGAACTCTCAACACTTGTAGTGGCTGCTATAATCTTCGGCTTAGTGCTTGGAATGCAAGAGTCGATTTATCGGGCGGCAGTTTCAGAGGTGACACCAATTTCTTCAAGAGGCACTGCGTACGGCATTTTCAACACAGCTTATGGTGTCGGCTTTTTCATCAGCGGCTTGGTGTACGGTCTATTAATGGATCTAAAGCTATCCTTCATCGTGGTGATTTTTTATGTTGTTCCAATGCAGATTATAGCCATATCCTCGTTGCTCCGTGTCACCTCAGAATTAAAGAGAAATAAGCAATAACAATATTATATCGAAACGCATTCAAATGTGGCGTTTATAGTTGCCCAGTATACCTTTGGATGTCAATCCTTTGGCTTTTCTCAGTGCCTACTAGAGTTTCCTTCGCTCCTTATTCTGACTCTATTCATGTTAGCAACACTAGCAGTCACATTTTACAGAAGAAACATGCACTATTCACTGAGAAGAAACCTCAGATTAGCGATTGAAAAAGAGGTTATGTTCTCATGAAGTTGCGGCATGCTTCGCCTATGTCGCGCATGTCAACTATTCCGTCTGGCATTCCTCGGGTCTGTCCGCTTACGTCGCAGTTAGGATCCCACTTTGGATCTCCTGGGGTTGCTCCGAATTTTTTGCACATGTAGCCTATGTCTCGCATGTCGCATATGCCGTCTGGCACGCCTGGGGTTGCACTAGTTACGTCACATGGAACACCCACCAAGACTGTGTCATCAATCAACGTGTTATCGGCAGTTTCTGTTTCGTTTTGAACTGTGTCTGCGACAGCCTTTATTGTGTAGTTGCCTCTAGCGAAGCCCGTGTTGTTCCATGCGAAGGTGACAGTTGTAGAGTTTCCAATTGTTAGAGTGATGTTGTTGAGATTAGCAATCGCTGTTGTGTTGGCATAGAGACTAACATTAAAGGTTTCTGTAAAGTTACCTTGGTTTTCCACTGTGACGTTAATGCTCATGTTATAGCCTTGTCCCACCACAGTTTTAGAAGGCATAATGTCCATGACAGCGACGTCATGAACTCCTGGTGTGAGTACTTTCACCGGTGCGCGGTAGTTACATTGCTCAGAGTAGACCTTTATCACGAGTGAATACTGGTTAAAGGCATACGTATCTTCGTTCACTTTGAATTGTATGAGTTCGATCCGTGTCCAGTCTTCAACTGGGAATATTGTTTCGTATACGGCTTGAAAGTACACTGTCGTCAGTTTACCACTACCGCTTGGAAAAGGTGTGTGATACTGTGGGTTAGGCGGATTGTCTGGAAGCAGTTTAATGGTAAACTTTGAATAGTTGTAGTCGTCTGGGATCGGTGTTAATGGTGGCGGACGGTTGTGAATGTTTATGTCTGCAAAGTATGACACGCCGTTGGGGTAGTATTGGAAAGCTTCAAGGAATGTTCCATTGTTGAAATATGTGCCATTAGGACCGAGGGTTGGCGTCATGAATGTTGTGTTCCACATTAGGCTAAACTGGAATCCGATTATCGACCAGCCCACGTCAACGTTTTTAACCCAGATCTCAATGGGTACAATGTCGCCTTTGGCCACTGGCGTGCAGACTGCTGGTTTGATGTAGATCGTTGGATAGACGGTTGGTGTAATCCACTTGTAATCGTAAAAGCCCTCTACAGACATGAAGGATATCTGGTTTCCTGCACCGTCCAGAAGATATGTTATGTCATTTAAACGGGCGAACCCGAGGTTACATGAAACCTCTGTTTCAGGGAGGCCTTCGACTGGCTGAGTTATGTTCAGTGTTATCTGGCATAGACGGCCTGTTCCGTTGAAGGTCCAGTAAGGGTCCGCATTGATATAGGTGCAGCCCCAGAGTACATATCCCGGTTCAACTTTCGGCGCTGGCGCGATCATTGATTTGCCTGATCCTGCGAAAACGTGGTCGGTTGGACGTTTAATACTTACGAAACCCAGTAGGCTCGCGTTCCATGTAAAATTAATCTGCCAGCATTGCAAGTCAGTAACCTCAACAACTGTGATGTTGATGACGAAGGTGTCTCCTACTTTTTTTGTGTTTGTGGTGAAATTGAACCACTTGTCCCCTGTAAGCGGGTTAATAACCTTCAAATATGTTTGTCCAGCTTGAACAATCTCGGAAGTTTGGATCAAAAATACTGAAATTATCAGTATAACGACAAATGATAGAGGTTTAGTCTTGATTTGCACTTCTCCCCTCTCCCTAATCCTAGAATTGTCCAGCCAACAAAATAACAATTGCGGAAAAAGCACCTATTAATAGTGCTGCGTGCTTCATCAGAAGTTCAGTTCGAAGGTAATGAAGACATTTTCTTAAGTTCTAGCTGAGGGACACGAGAAGTAGACTTATGCGCTTCGAGCGTTAGACATTAAGTTCTTCAGATTTGTTTCATATACATTTAGGTGCTTTTATTGCGCTTTCTGCCTTGAGTGAGCATAACGAAAGCAGAAGCAACTGCAAGGAATGCGCCTGTTGCTGACCAAAGAATGCCAATCAATTCATATCCTAAGTAGACTGCTTGGAGAGAGCTGTTGATATGACCGATATTCCACTCATTAGCCAAACTAGTCGCTTCGACATGGTTCCGTTTACTTCGCCGAGAGCATAGGCTTTTCCGCCGATAACTTTCTTTCCCTTTAGTTCGTCAATATCTACCAAACAGGCACCAATGAAGTTGTATTCTCTATTCAAAATATATGCTTTTTCTTAAGCTTCGACACAACCGGACTTTATCGCAAACGAAAAATGGTTTTCATATTTGTTCTTTACAATACGCTTTGTCAGCCTTTAAGTTGTTTTAGGAGTAAAGGCGTGCTTATATCTATATTACGCAGCCTGCATGTTTCAAGAACCGCTCGATGAAGTTCTGCATCTATCTCTGGCAGTCTTTTTATGTCATTTATGAACGCATAAAGAGCATATTCAACTGCGTAGTTCTGGAATTTTGTTATCCACACATATGGTTTAGGTTCTTTTAGAACTCCCTGAATCTTGCCTGCAGCTTCTAGCAATGCCTTCTCAACATCTGCACTGTTATATTCGAAGCCCGGCGTCACAGTGCAATGTCGCCGAACCACATTCTTCTTTCCATAGTTATCTATTTCAGCTTTGAGCAACTCTTGATTCGGAACAGAGACTAACACATTGTCGAGAGTCAACATCTTTGTGTAAATGAGTTCTATGGATGTTATGTCGGCGAATTGTCCATTAAAGAAAATTCTGTCCCCAACCCTGAAGGGTCTGCTGGTCATCACAATTAAGCCAGCAATGGCGTTACCTATGGTGTTTATGGCTGCAAAACCAATAATGGTGCCTCCGAAAATGGTTAATATTCCCGAGATAACTCCTATTTCTACTCCCCACTGTGCAAGAACTGCCGAAAAAATCACAAGAGCCGAAGCCCATTTTACGATTCGAATCAAAGTGAAAGCTAGATGTTCTTCCAGTTTCTCTTTGGCTCTTAGGCCTCTAATCTCTCGAATTACAATCCTATAAAAGACATAAACAACAACAATCGTGACTGCTGAAAACGCTAACTTGTCAAGATTAGCCAGAACCTACTCACCGAGAGCATTAATATAGTCCAGCAAACTCATTCCTCAACCACCACTTCAACATTAAGCGCCACTTACAAAATAAAGCTTCACAATAACATAACATTGTTCTAGTCAATATTGTAACAACGACTAACAATCTGAACACAAATTCCGAGAATTTAAACCGATGTTTAAAACTAGCCCCCCCGCACTAAATTGGAATTTGTTTCGGGTTCGTTTTCGTCCTCTAAAGGAACTCCGCCATTGGGCTCAGTAACCACTCCTAAACTACATCGTAGCGTTCGCAGCCCCAGCCGCCGTCATAATCGCAGTCAACGCTGTCTTTGCCATGACAAAGAAGAAATAGAGTAATCTCCCACTTTTTTTTGGGCATCATCGTAAGATACAAGCAGAAAAACAGATCATTTGAAAAATAAGTCTAAAAATATTTGGGAAGTTTGAGATCCAAGAAAGATAGGGCATAGTTATTGTTTTCTTTTGAAGCATTTGGGTTGTGCAAAGAACCCGCACCTTGTGCCTTCCGTTGTTTGTTCTCAGAGTTATTTCATTGGTTTTTTGAATGTTTCATACTTTGTCGCAGCTGCCGGATCCATTTTTCTAAGTTCGGTTGCCGCTAGCTTCTTGATCTCGGAAGTTGCCATTCCTTCTCGCACTTTACCTGCAACTATACCAGTAACCTTTGTTGCATGTTCCTCTTTGACTCCAGCTTTTTTCAAAGAAGCCTTCAATTTAGCCCTGTCAAAATCCAGCATGGAGCCAGCACGTTTCTTCACCTTAACCAAAAACATCACCTCCTGTGCAACTTATAAGTTAAGGAATACGTGTATCGTATATAGGACGAATTACTTATAAGTATTTGCAAATATTCAAAAAGAGCTACAACATGCCGATTTTTCCGCGCAAGGTGAACTGTAGCAATTTCGCATTACAAAATGCGACAGAACCGCAGCAGTTTCATGGTAGCCCGGGATAGGTTCAAACACCCATTCATACCCACACACCAAGAATAAACTAAACATATTTGGCTCCTAATAGACGGGCCTAACACCGTTGCACGCACGCACACGCACAAACGCATTAGTAGCCCGGGAGAGATTCGAACTCTCGTCGGCGGGGCCAAAGCCCGCTATGCTTGTCCACTACACCACCGGGCTTCTTGTATGCAATATGTGTGAGCTAGCTTTTTATTATGTGATTTTTGATTAAAACCTTCCTCTCTTTTCGGATTTTAAGCATTATTTCTCGAGTTTTTTCGATCGCGCTAGCTGTTTTGAGCTTAGTTATATCATTTAGGTTTAGAAACTTTATTATGTAATTATAATTCTTTGGGTTTTTCTCTTCTAGACTTTCTAAAGAGCGCATTAAGGTTGTATAATCCACTTTGACCTTGTCGATTGAGGATTTTAACCAAACATAGTTTTCAACAATGTCGATAAGCATATTGTTTAAGTAGTGAGAAGCTTCAACGACTTTTCCGAATTCAATCAAAGAGTTTGCACGCATCACCGCGCCTTCCAGAAAAGCCGGATTCAAATAATAATTCAGTTTTGTCTTAACTCTGAAATGAGATGACTCAAGTGCCTGAAGATTTTGACTAGTAGTGGCTTTTATATCGTCCACGATTGTTTTGAAAAGCTTCAGCTTGTCCTCAGTGCTTTCACTATCGGCTTTATTCAACCTTGCTATCTCTAAGTATTCATTAAATAGGTCCCGAATTCCAAGCTTTGTCGCTGAAGATTCAAGTTTCTCTACGAATCGACTGTTTGAAAAAGGCTCCAGAGCTATCTCAATCAGAACCCTTAAGATGTTTTCTAGGGCTAGAGTGGCGAAAAGATAAGCGCTTCGGAAATCTTCCCTTGAAAAGGCTGAGGTTGCACGGCTCAAGAGTATATCTGATTCTACAACATGAGCTTCTGTTCTGATATCAACCCTTTCAGCAGAACTGTAGAATTTAGCCATTAATAGTTTTGTGTTAGTCAACGACCAATCTCTATCATAGAGGATTTGCATTTCGTATAGTTTCTGGTCTATTTCCGGTGGGATTGACCCGTGAATCCATCCTTTTGGAACGTGATCCAAATCTATGTGCAAACCGCCAACTGCTATTCTTTCTATATATTCATGATTGAAGTTTCCTTTGTCGAGGATGAATAGATCAACATCGCTTGATGGTGTGGCTTCACCTCGGCTCCAGCTTCCAAATAATCCAATACCGTAAATGTTTTCTGTAACCCTCATTTCATTGACAATTTTCTCTAGTGTTCTTCGCATTTTTTCTGGAAGCCTCAATCTAAACCACTTTCCTCGTAGAATCAATAGTGCGTGTAAGTATTCAAAATTTGTGAACGAGATATTCTTGACTAAACCGTAAACTTTATATATTAAAACATTTCATCTGGATAGTTACACCGGGGCCGGATGTACTGTTTTCTGATTCCGAATCCCTGATGAGGAACATGAAAGGCGACGGTTCTACACTATAACTGGAGTGAATAGAAGTGAGTAAAAAGGAAGGCAGAGCCCGTCAACATTTAGTCGACAAATGCCCAGAGTGCGGTAGTGGAAACCTTGTCCATGATTATGATACTGGCGAGACCGTTTGCGGCGACTGTGGACTCGTCTTATACGAGCAAATGATGGACAAAGGACCCGAATGGCGTGCCTTCACACAAGAAGAGAAAGCGTCGAGAAGCCGCGTTGGAGTGCCAACATCATATTCCGTCCATGATAAAGGCTTGTCAACAGCCATAAGCCAAGTTGACCGCGACGCCTTCGGAAGAAAGCTTCCTCTCTCCACACGCTTGCAGATGTGGCGCTTGAGGAAGTGGCAGATACGCTCCAGGGTACACTCTTCAATCGACAGAAACCTCGCCCAAGCAATGGCTGAGCTTGACCGCCTTTCAGACAAAGCCTACATTCCACCACCAATCAAAGAGAAGGCCGCAGTCATTTACCGAAAAGCCTTAGACAAAGGCTTAGTCCGCGGCAGGTCCATCGCAGCTATTGCAGCTGCTGCCCTTTACGCGGCTTGCCGTGGAAGCGGAACACCGAGGACCCTTCGGGAAATTGCAGAGGCAAGCTTGGTCGATAAGAAGGATGTCGCCCGTTGTTATAGGCTTTTGCTACGTGAACTCGATGTGCAGATGCCCATCGCTAATCCTATCACATACATTTCAAAAATTGCTGAAAGAACAGGGATTTCGGGCAAAACCCAAGGACTCGCCATACAATTTCTTCGAGAAGCTAGAAAGAAGCGAGCTTCGGCTGGTAAAGACCCTATGGGTTTAGCTGCAGCTGCTTTATACATTGCTTGTTTGCAGAATAACGAGAAGAAAACTCAGAAAGATATAGCTGAAGCCGCTGGAGTTACTGAGGTCACTGTGAGAAATCGCTATAAGACCTTGAAGAAACAGTTGGATCTGGAGCTGCCAGACTAAGGCATATTATTGTTTGTGTGTGTGCAACAGCGCTAGACCCCTCTATTAGGAGCCAAATATGTTTTGGGCGTTTGGGTTTTTAGGGGTTGATAGTTTTTGATGTCTGTTGGTTAACACTTTTCTCAAGGAAATTAGCGATTCGGGTGATTTAGGGCGGTATTTTGGTGGGATTGTAAATAAAAACTAAACTTTGGCAGGAAAAATATGCCTAATTGTTAAGACAGCGCCAACATCGACGACTGTGAGTGCTAGGTCTTCTCTAGATCCAACTTATTCTTGTTGAATAAGTAGCTTTGAACTTCTGTTGTGTCTTTGCCTTTGGGCTTGCCGATTACTGCTTTGATTTCTTCTTCAGAAGGTGTGATGGTACGTTGGCTGTCGGGTTCAAAATCTTCTGGGTTGCGGTGTCCAGAACGAATGTACTGGCCGGTTGTTTCCCATGGCAGAGCCTTAAGAAACAACTGAATTTAGAGCTCCCAGACTAATCGAATATTATGTTTTCAACTTTCTTCTTTTTCAAGCTCCATAACAATAGGACCAATGTACCCACAGTTTTCACATATATATTTCTTAGGAGTTAGCCAATAATCAAAACCGCTGGACAAGTGGATTTCTGGGCTTCCGCATCTTGGGCAGTATATTTTTGATGGTTTTCGATGTTTCAGTGTTTTAAATACTTCGCGTATGTTTTGTAGTAATTTCACTTTGGGCTTGCACCTTTTATGCCGCAGCTACTGAAGCTCTATGTTTTCTTCCGGATATCCAACCTTTATTAAGTATTGACGGACTTTTTCACGATGGTCTCCTTGAAGCATTATTTGACCGTTTTTCGCTGTTCCTCCACAGGCGCAGAAACCTTTTAGTTTTTTGGCAAGACTTGCTAAGTTCGAGTTCTTGTCGTTTAAACCGTCCACTATTGTTGATGGTCTGCCAAACTTGCGTGTTTCAAGTCTTATGCGGATTCTCTGTTGTTCCTTCTCTATTTCGCTGCAAACGCACAAGTCTTTGGGAAGCCCGCATGTTGGACAAATTTCAGCCATGATGCTCAAACTTACAATTGCTATGGGAGTATATAAAATTTTCAAATCAATCTTCTATAATTAAACTACATTTCGCTTTTCATCCAAGCTCTTAGGAAAGTTTTAATTAGAATATTTTCTTGAATTCCCTCTATGACAGTACTCATCCTAGGCTGTGGAAACATAGGCTCTGTCGCTGCAGAAGACATGGCTGAAAGTCTCAGTTCCCTTAAAGTTGTTGTCGGCGACAAAAATCAGAGTACGGCTAGAAATGTTGTTGAAAGAATAGGTAGGAGCAATGTTTCATGGATTCAACTTGATGCAGGAAACCGTAATGAATTAGCTAGTTGTTTAGAAGATTTTGATATGGCTATGGGGTTTTTGCCTGCAACACTCAGCTACTGCCTAGCTGAGGAATGTGTTGGTGCTGGAAAAGATTTGGTTGATGTCTCTTACATGCGGGAAAATCCCCTAACACTGAATGATGAGGCTAGGAAAGCTGGTGTAACGGTCATTCCAGACTGCGGACTAGCACCCGGCATAAGCAACATTCTCGTCGGACATGCCACAGAAAAACTTGACAAGGTTAAGACTGTTCACATAATGGTTGGTGGTCTCCCAGAAAAACCTGTACCCCCTTTAGATTATACTATTACATGGTCCCCTGAAAGCCTCATCGACGAATACACAAGAAAGGCTAGAATAGTCAAGAAGGGCAAAATCGCAGAAGTAGAAGCCTTAAGCGGGTTGGAAGAAATTGAGTTTCCAAGCCTAGGGAAGCTTGAAGCCTTTTACACCGATGGGCTCAGAACGCTGCCGTACACGATAAGGAATGTGGATGAAATGTGGGAGAAAACGCTTAGATATCCGAGACACGCCGAAAAAATAAAACTGCTTAAAGCCCTTGGATTTTTTGATGAAAAACAAATCAATGTCGACGGAGTTCAATTGTCGCCGAGAAAGCTTACAGTTAAGCTTTTTGAACGTAAGCTCTTGAAGCCAGAAATTAAAGATGTAGTTGCGTTAAGAGTTGAGGTTTCAGGCTTAGAAAATCGTAGACAGACAAGCTACATTTACTATCTATTAGACCGCTATGACGAAAAACGCCATGTAACAGCTATGGCAAGAACCACAGCCTATACAGCATCAATCATCGCGCAGTTAGTGCTCAAAAAAGCCATAAAAGATAAAGGTGTCGTCCCCCCTGAAAGATTAGGCATGGATGAAGAGCTTTTCGAGAAGTTTTTAGTGGAGTTGGAGAAGAGAGGGATAAGAATCACAGAAGAGGAAGTTTCCGCCTAATTCTATGGACAGCATGGTGTTGAAGAACCGTTTGCATCTTTAGATTTTCAAAACTTTATATTGAAATTAATGCAAATTTGAATTGAACAGCCATGGTTATAACTAAAATAAGGAAAAGAGACGGAAGAGTTGTTGATTTCGATTCTGGAAGAATTAAAAACGCCATTCACAAGGCTTTCGTTGCCGTGGAGCTTAAGGACGGAGAGAGAGCTGAAAACATAACTAGAGAGGTAGTTAGCCTTTTAGAGGATAAATTCAAGGAAAGAATTCCTTCGGTTGAAGACGTCCAAGACATTGTTATCGAAGTCTTAAAGAAAAGAAGTTTCGAAAAAGTTGCATTTGAGTATCAAGCTTATAGGAAAAAGAAAGAGGAAATAAGAGAATTAAAAGAACAACTTGGGATAGAAGAACCAAAACTGACAGTTAACGCCCTTGAGGTTTTAAACAGAAGATATCTCTTGAAAGACGAAACTGAAACAATTGTAGAAAATCCCGCTCAAATGTTTACGAGAGTTGCAGAAGCCATAGCGAAAGTCGACAGAAAATACGGTGAAGACTCAGAGCAAAGCGAAAAAATTTTCTACGGAATGACGACGAGGCTTGAATTTGTTCCTAACTCTCCAACACTTTTCAACGCAGGAACAAATCTAGGTCAATTATCGGCATGTTTCGTTTTGCCTGTTGAAGACTCTTTAGAAAGTATCTTCGAAGCAGTGAAAAACATGGCTTTAATTGAAAAAAGCGGTGGTGGAGTGGGTTTTGACTTTTCTAGATTAAGGCCAAAAGGAGATATTGTCATGTCGACTAAGGGAGTTGCATCAGGCTCGATAAGTTTCATGCGAGTCTTTGATACAGGCACTGAAGTCATAAAAGCTGGTGGAAAAAGAAGAGGCGCTATGATGGGAATTTTGAGGGTTGACCACCCAGACATTATTGAATTCATAACTTCCAAACAAAAACCAGGATTTCTCACAAACTTTAACATTTCTGTGGCTGCAACCGATGATTTCATGAAAACCGTCACAGATGATGGCGAGTACTGGCTGGTTAATCCCAGAAATAAGGAGAAAGTCAGAAAGCTTAAAGCTGAACATGTTTGGGATTTGATGGCAAAATCTGCTTGGATGAGTGGTGATCCAGGAGTTGTTTTCATTGATGAAATCAATAGGCATAATCCAACCCCAGAAGTCGGAGTGATAGAATCAACTAATCCATGCGGTGAGCAGCCTTTACTTCCTTACGAATCTTGCAATCTGGGCTCCATAAATCTTTTAAGAATGGTTGAAAATGGAAAAATAGACTGGGAAAAATTAAGAGAAACTGTGAGAAACTCTGTTCATTTTCTTGACAATGTTATAGATGCAAACAACTATCCTTTGAAGGATATAGAAACGATAACAAGGGCTAACAGAAAAATAGGTTTAGGTGTTATGGGATTTGCGGACATGCTCATAAAACTTGGGATTCCCTACAACTCTGAGAAAGCTTTGGAACTGGCTGAAAAGTTGATGAAATTTGTTGAGGAAGAAGCTCATAAGAAATCTGTGGAGATTGGCGAAGAGCGGGGCTCATTTCCAAACTTCGAAAAAAGTATTTGGAAAAACAAGTACAGCGCCATGAGAAACGCCACCGTAACAACTATAGCGCCAACTGGAAGCATAAGCATAATAGCCGGCTGCTCTTCTGGAATTGAGCCTATATTCGCAATATCATTCATAAGAAACGTTTTAGGCGGAACAAGACTTTTTGAAACCAATCCCCTGTTCGAAACAATTGCCAAAGATAGAGGATTTTACAACGCTGGACTTCTAGAAGAGATAGCAAGAACAGGTTCCGTCCAGAAGATTGACGGAGTTCCAGAAGATGTTAAGAGGCTTTTTGTTACAGCTTTAGATGTTGAACCTGAATGGCACGTGAGGATGCAAGCTGCCTTTCAGAAGTACACGGACAACGCTGTTTCAAAAACCGTTAATCTGCCCTCTGACGCCACTGTTGAAGACGTTAGGAGAGTCTACGATTTGGCTTGGAAACTAAAATGCAAAGGAGTCACAGTGTTTAGATATGGAAGCAAACCGGAGCAAGTTCTATACATTGGAGAAATAAAGACACAAGAAGGAAAACTTGTTTCCGCGGATTCAGAATACGCTGGCGGCTGTCCAACTCAAACATGTCCATTCCCCGGCTGAGAAGAAGCAAAAAAGCTAAAATGGATAAAATTTGATTGAAGAAGCACACTTGTCTATGACCGATAATTATCGGCACCTAGGACCAGCCTAACTTTAAATGTACGTGGGCTTCGTCAAGGGGGAGAACTTATAGGATGTGGTGATGGAAAACCTCAGAAAGGGATATAATTTCCCCGCCACCAAATATAATCCATGACCTTCTCTCTGGACTTTGTAGACGAAGAAAACATGAGCATGTTCACGGACTTATACGAATTGACAATGTGCGCAAGTTACTTCGATAACAAAAAATTTGAGCCCGCGACATTTGACTTATTCATAAGGAAACTGCCTCAAAATCGATCTTACTTCTTGTTTGCGGGTTTGGAGCAAGTACTACTTTTCCTTAAAAAAATAAAATTCAACGAAGAGCACACTGATTTCTTGAAAAAGCAAGGATTTAAAGATGAATTTCTCGCTTACTTGCGTGACTTCAAATTCACCGGAGAAGCCTGGTCTATCCCAGAAGGCACCGTAGTCTTTCCAAACGAGCCCTTGATCAGGGTTACTGCCCCAATAATAGAGGCTCAGCTTATAGAAACCTTCATCCTAAACACCGTTAACTTGCAGACAACAATCGCGACTAAGGCTTCAAGAGTTGTGAGCGCAGCCAAAGGTAGACCCGTCTTTGAGTTCGGTTTGAGAAGAGAACATGGAACCGATGCCGGAATGAAGGTGGCGAGGTGCAGCTACATAGCTGGTTGCAGCGGCACTTCTAACGTCCTTGCAGGTATGAAGTACGGCATTCCCATCTTTGGAACTATGGCTCATTCTTTCGTCATGTTGTTCGAAAAGGAGATAGACTCTTTCAGGGCTTTCGGCAAAACTTTTCCAGATAGATCAACACTTTTGATTGATACTTTCGACGATATCAAAGGGGCAGAGAAAGCTGCCACAGTCGCTAAAGAGCTCGAAGAAAAAGGGTTCAAGTTGCGGGCGGTAAGGCTGGACAGCGGAGATTTGGTGGAGATAAGTAAAGAGGTTAGGAAACTGTTGGATGAGAACGGTTTGAAATATGTCAATATCTTCGCAAGCGGTGATCTAGATGAATACAAGATACAAGAATTGCTGAAAAAGGGCGCAAGAATTGATGCATTCGGTGTTGGGACAAGAATGGGAACTTCCGAGGATAGACCTTACGTTGATATAATCTATAAGTTGTGCGAAAAGATGAATGAAAAGGGCAAGTTTTTGCCAATTATGAAGTTAAGTAAAGGTAAGGTCACACTTCCTGGGAGAAAACAAGTCTTCAGGTTTAAAGACGAAAAGGGTAACTTCGTAAAAGACATCATCGCCCTAGAGGGTGAAAAAATAGATGGGGAGCCTCTGCTTGTCAAGGTGATGGAGAAGGGGAAAATAGTCTATGATCTTCCATCGCTTGAGGAGATCAGAAAAAGAGCCTCAGAAAGTGTTTCAAAACTCTTCGAAAAGTACAAGAAATTAAAGGGTGCACCTCGCTACCCCGTGGAATTGAGCCCCAGGTTAAAACGGCTGATGAGAGAGTTAACGGAAAAGCTGAAGAAAGTTGAAGTTTTAAATCCCGCTTAGACCTCATTAACTTGCAGCGTCCTTGCGAGACACGCCTATAATCGGATTTACTAATACGAATAAGTGGAACAAAGTGTTTTAGGACTCTATCCTGTGGAAACCGACATCAAGAGATTTATGAAGCCGACTTCTATTATGGCTGCGATGAAGAATATGCCGTAAATGTAAGCTAAGTCTTTCATGGACATGGTTCTGCTTAATGTCTTCTTTATTGTCAAGTAAATACCGTAGCCCTCAATAATAGCGATTGGTGTACTTATCAGCAGGATTAGGGGCAAGTCTTGAACGTTTACTCGCCCGTAGAGGAGGCTGCTTTCGCGTAGAATACTTAGGAAGATAATCATGATTGTGAATACTATGGCAAACGTTCTTGGATGCTCAAGCACGATTTTTCCGTACTTCTCCCTCTTGAAGAAATCTAGAACCACCAAATTAACGTAGAATGTCATGCCTAACAAAATGAGGGAGATTACGAGAATGTTGTGAATGAAAAGCATAACAACAGCTAAAAACTGGTTGCGGAGAATGTCGCTTAATACGCTAAAGAAAATCATGTTCTCGACATACGAAAGAGCTAGAAAAACTACAAAGGCTAAACCCAGAAGTATCGTAGACTTTTTTGAATTCAAACTAGCTAAACGCTCCTAAGTAAAAGAAATAGCAGAAGGTAACAAGAATTTCCAATACTCTATGAACGTCTCTATTATACCGAAAATCATAGCTAAGATTATCACAATCGCTACAAAAATTATCACTGCTAATAAGCCAACCCCGATTGCTCCAAGCCACCCCGTGTCAAAAAGGTCCTTGATCAGAATTAGCCATACAAAAATGCTGAGGATTAAGGCGAGCAAGGGATAAGGAATAAACATGAAGAAAAGAGTTGACAAAACAGTCCCGACAAGAGAAATAATAAAAGCATCCGTCAAACGAGCCCGCTTCCCACCAACAACAATTAATCCGGCAAGGTAAAACACACCTGCTAAGACCAGAAGTTCGACAAAGAAAAACGTTAAAGAGAAAATTAGGCGAAGCTCTTCAGGAATAAGGTTCCACCATGAGCCCCCTTTTCCGACGTTTATGATTGAGCTTACAAGTAATGTGAGCCGCAATAGATGAACTAGTATCATTCAAATCACATGTTAGTTAGCCTATTCAATGAGGCGTAATAAAAATTTTGTGCACTTGCCAATTAGATTCTCTCTCTTTCTATCTCGAAAAGCACCGTTCCGCCATCCGTGTAAGGTTTTCCAGGATCTAAGCATTGAATGTAGCCTTTTTCTCCTTCTTCTTTTGATAAGCCCAACTGTTTGAAGCTTATTCCATGGTTTAAGGGAACTATCATGGAGAGCATGGAGCCAAAGGCGTGAATGCAGAGGTTGTCGGTTTTTTCCACAACTACTTTTGGGGAATCTATGACTATTCTGTCCCCCACCTTGAAGACTGGACAGTCTCCGCGTATCTCCTTGACAGTTATGATTAATCGGTACTTCTCGTCATTGCGCATAATTTTCCGCCTCACTAATTAGTAAATGAATACCAACATGAATTATGAATTTTCCGGAAACAGCAAAAATGGCAAACACTTAAAAGTCATTGTGAAAAGGATAATTGCTAATTGATAAGAAAGGTGCTGAATGATGCAAAATCGCCCGGCCATAGTTGCCGTTGGAAGGACAAGGTTTGGAGAACATTACGAGAAAGAACCGGAAAAGCTAATTGAAGAGGCTTGGCTTAAGGCTTCAGAAGAAGCAGACATTGAACGCAGAGACCTGGAAGCATGCTACCTTTCAGATTACTTTCTCCCAATCACTAACAAGCTTGGACTGGAAGAAGGATTCCTTTCAGAACTCACGGAACTCCATGTTCCAATGGAGGTAACCCGCTCATTCAGCTCAGCCCTATCTAACGCATGCAACGCCATCCAAGCTGGAAGATACAACATAGTCTTGGTCGGCGGAATAGAAAAAATGACAGACCGCTGGGACAAAATCCGCGACGACTTAATGCTTCTGGAAGACCCATGGAGCTATTATGCGGGATGCACTCCAGAGGCTAACCATGAACTGATGCTTCGAGCCTACGTCAAGAAGCATGGCGTAAAAGGAGATGACATTGAAAAGCTAGACATTGCTCTAGCACAAGTTTCCGTTAAAAATCATTTGCACGCAACGAAAAATGAGTATGCACAGTACCAGAGAAAAATAACAGTTGAGCAAGTTCTAAACGCAAGAAAAGAAGCTCGGAAACCTCTAGGGCTTTACGATTATGCTCCAATTTCTGATGGAGCCGCAGTCGTTATCCTTACCAGCGAAGAAGTTGCCAGAAAATTTACAGACAAACCAGTGTATGTTCTTGGCTCCTCTTCTGCAACAGACTATCTCACCTTTCCAGCAAGAGATGATATGACGCACTTTCTTGTAAGCGAAGTAGCAATGAAAAAAGCTCTGAAAATGGCTCGAATAGGTCTATGGGATATACAAATTGTCGAGCTTTACGACCAGTCTACAGTTATGGAGATGATTTCGCTTGAGGATTTAGGGTTTTGCGAACAGGGAAAAGCCTGGCGAAGCATATACGAAAACTGTCAAGATTACAAGGGCTATTACAAGATTAATGGGAGAAAGCTTTTTGTGAACATGAACGGCGGATTAAAGGCGGATGGCAATCCGCTAGGCGCTACAGGTGGCGCACAAGTTTTTGAAACTTTTAAACAGTTGAGGGGCGAAGCTGGTAAACGACAAGTTAAAAGCGATAAAGAACTAAAGTATGGGTGTGTACTTGAGCTTGAAGGCTTCGGAACCAAAGGTTATGTTTACATTCTAGGGAGAGATTAAAAATGAGCAGTGAACCAATCGAAAGGAGAGTCTCTTACCTCGGCGACAGATTAACGGGAAGGCGCTGCAGAATCTGCGGGAAGGAGTATTTTGAGGTAAAAAACTATTGTGGAGCCTGTGGAAGAAAAAGCTTCGGAAAAATGGTTGACATAGACCTATTCTACGAAAAGGGTAAACTCGAAATATACACTCTTATTAATGAGCCTACAAACAAGTTCACAAAGTTGGGAAGTTACATTTATGGTATAGTCTCTTTCCATGATGGCAAAATACGTGTTCCTGGAAGACTAACTGACCGAATAACAAAACAAGGCGAAGAAATTGACTTTTCGGCTTTTGAGGGAAGAGAGGTTGTTCCAAGGTTTAGAAGACGTTATTCCGTGAATACAAGCGACGTCATTCCAACAATTTCCTTGGCTTTCACCTTTGCAGATGAGTTTTATCCGCACCAAAAATACACTATTTTTAAACCAAATAAAGAATATGATGACCCGGGAATAGTAGGCTATGGAGTTTACACCTCAAGGTTTAGGATAAGGGAGGAAGGCATTGAACGTTCAGTTCCGTTCATTGATGAAGATGCAATAACCGCTGCCGTAGAAGTTGGAAAACTCGCACTAATTCACTCCGGATTTGACAGTTCACTCGTGGGCAAGATTTATGTGGGCTCAGAATCAAACCCGTACGCTGTTAAGCCTATCGCTTCGAAGGTTGCTCAAGTTCTAAAACTTGGCGAAGAAGACGAAGACTTGCAAGGGGTTGATGCTGTAGACACAGAGTTTGCATGCAAGGCAGCTACTAGCATGTTTAAGGATGCCGCTTCGCTGGTTAGTTATCGGAAATCGAACATTCAATGCGCTATGGTTATAGGTACAGACAATTCTCAAGCGGCTCCAAGGGATTGCCCAGGCGGAGAGCTAGACTTGTTTGTCGGATTCGGCGGATGCGCCTACATTTTCGGGAAAAAGGACGTGATAGCCGAAATTGAAGGATGGTATTCATGCACTTCTGACACACCTGACTTTTGGCGGAGAGACGGTGAACTCTACCCAATGCATGGTGGAAGATTCACCGGAGATCCGGCATACTTTAAACATATCAGAAAGGCGGCGAAAAAGCTGATGGAACGGCTTAATCTACAAGTGGGAGACATCAACTATTTCATTACCCACCAACCAAATGTTCAGTTTCCAGTGAAAATTGCGAAGGAACTTGGATTCAATGAAGAACAATATCTTCCCTCGCTTCAAGTGGCAAAGTTCGGTAATACGTACTCAGGCTCTTCACCAGTGGGTTTGGCAGCAGTCTTAGATATAGCCAAACCGGAGGAACGTATCCTAATTGTTAGTTATGGTTCAGGATCTGGAAGCGATGCTTATTCGCTTATTACTACAAGCCAAATATTGGATAAGCGGAAACGTCAAAAACTGACAGTTAAGTATCAGGCTGAAAACCCCTTCTTGGAATATGTGGATTATACAACTTATAGGCGGCTAAAACTCGGTATGTGACAAACCTTTAATAAATCATCAACAACAACTTACGAGCGGAGTGTAAGCAATTGTTTGCACAAGGAATATTTAAAGTTATATATGCACCTCATAAGGCATTCAAAGAGATAATTCAAAACCCCAGATACATAGGACCAATATTAATAATGCTTTTCTTTGTGTTAGCAAACGTCGGGTTCAGCTATGCTTTATTATCCAAGACCTTTTTGGACCAGACAATGCCGAAAGCTTCAGACTTAGACAAGTGGACAGAAGACACTGCTTTTTGGACTTCAAATGCTAATATATCTTTAAACACACAAGATTACATTAATGGAACTTACTATGGAAACAAAAGCATCCAGTTTTCCATAGACGCAAGTTCTCAAGTTTGGATGCAATTAAATATTTCAAGCTCTTTGAGCTGTTCCGGTCCAGAGGGTTATAAGAACTTATCTTTCAGGCTAAAGATAACATCAATTGAACCCTCAGCAACCCCTTCGAACGTAAGGCTTTACATGATTTCAACAAGCCCGCAAGATACTTTCCATCAGAATGTAACAGCTCAGCTCAATCAGACTTACATTTGGAACAACGCATCAATTCCAGTGGGAAATGAAAGCCCAGATTGGTTAAGTAATGCTAGTCCTGACTGGGGTAACATCACTGGTTTAAGACTTGAGTTTACGTGGCCTACTGATTCAAACGTAACTTTGCTAATTGATGGACTTTTCTTTCATGGCCTTTACAAATCCGTAATTGATCTTTCGAGTAGTTCATTAATTGGCTTAGGAAACCCGTATTCTCCAATTAATACGTTTATGCAGTTTATTATTCAATGGGTTGTCCTCGGGGGTTTATTGTACGTTATACCCAAAATGTTTGGCATAAAAACTGTTTGGAAACCTCTGCTCATAATAGCCGGGTTTGTTCTTGTTACCTATTTCATACGCATGATAGTTTTCACGGGAGTATGTATCGCATCTCCAGAGATTCGTTATCCACTTAAACTCTTGGGTGGAGTTTCAGGAGAACAGGAAACTGCGTACATTCAAGCCATCGAACCTGTGACTTTCGCGGAGCGAATCTTATGGTATGTTGATAAATTGGTGTTGGTCTGGGGTGCAGTATTATGCGCCATCGCACTTCGTTTAATGTTTTCAATTTCTTGGGCGAAAAGCCTTCTTATGTCAATTTCATCTTACGCACTTTACATTGTTTTGCTCATCTTTCTAGCTCCTTTAGCAGTTTTGTTATAAGTTTGTATAATGTCAACCTCGTTCAACGTTTGAGGAAAAGTTAAATAGGTACGCAAGATTGTTCAATTCCGCTTGGTTAAACATGAAAACTTTACTTGACGTTCACGATGTCAAAAAAGCCTACCGAATGGGCAAAGTTCTTGTTCCTGCATTGCGCGGCGTAAGCTTTGATGCTGAAGAAGGAGAATTCTTAACAATTTTTGGGCCTTCTGGCAGTGGAAAATCAACTCTACTACATTTAGTAGGAGGTTTAGACCGTCCGGATGAGGGAGAAATTCTTATTGACGGCTCTAACATCCTCAAACTAAGCGATGATAAACTGGCTGAGCTTCGCCTAACCAAGATAGGTTTTGTTTTCCAATTTTTCAATTTGTTACCGAGATTAACAGCTTTGAAGAATGTAGTGTTGCCATTGACAATTGCAGGCGTGCCAGAGAAGGAAGCCTTGGAGCAGGCAAAAGAAATACTAAGGCTTGTAGGCCTTGAAGCCCGCACGAACCATAGACCTTCTGAGCTAAGTGGCGGAGAACAACAGCGAGTTGCCATGGCAAGGGCTTTGGTAAATAGTCCAAAGATTGTTTTAGCCGATGAGCCCACAGGGAATCTTGATACGAAAACAGGCTGGGAAATAGTTCAATTAATGAGGAAGTTAAATGAAGACAAAAGACAAACTTTCGTAGTTGTCACTCACGACCCACATATAGCAGAAGCCGCTGACCGCATTATCTACTTAAAAGATGGCCTAATTGAAGGGATAAAAGAAGCTCCTAGGAGGAATAAACAGTGAGATTAAGCAGAATTTTAACCATGGCATGGGAAAGCTTGACTCAAAGAAAACTGCGAACATCACTGACAATCCTAGGTGTCGTAATAGGAATAACAGCAATAATAGGCCTAGCATCCTTAGGTGAAGGATTCAGACTAGATATAAGAAAAAGAATGCAGTCAGGGTTTGAGCTTGACAATCTAACAATTATTCCCGGAAGCCTTTTTGCAGGTTTGTCCAGAGAACGGTTCACGGATGAGGATATACAAAATATCTCAAAGATTCTTGGAGTTAAAATTGTAACGGGCATCATGCAGATTGGAAATGTGACCCTGTACAATGGAAGTAAAACAGTGCAAGCTTTTGTTGCTACAGGCGTTAACTTCACTGAGTTCATTCAAGTCTTTCCAGATAGATTTGTCTTTGAAAATGGCACAATTCCAGAAGAAGATAGAAATGATACCATTGTCATTGGATACAAAGTTAATCATCCAACAGAAAATGAAACAGCACCCTTTGCTGGTGCAAACGACACAATAACCTTAACCTTGCAAGTATTGCTAAAGACACCATTTCCTCACTATGAACAAACAGATTACAACTTCACAGTGGCTGGAACCTTGCGAAAAACAGGAACTCCCGGAATAACAAACTTCGATTACTGGATTTTTATACCATTGGAAACTACAAGAGAAATCTATGACACTCAAGAGTCTGATTTAATTTTTGTCAGAGTTTACAACTCTGAAGACTCGGAGAGAATTGCCAAGGACATCGAGGCGTTGTTTCCTCCGTTCAGAATTACAATTCTTGTCCCTTTGATGCTTATTAAACAAGTTGATAACATCCTAAATATTGTTCAACTCTTTTTGATGGCTATAGCCTCCATCTCGCTTCTCGTCGCCGGAATCGGTATAATGAACATCATGATGGTTTCTGTCATGGAACGGACACGCGAAATTGGTATATTGAAGGCTGTTGGGGCTAAGAGCCGAACTGTACTAGGCATGTTTCTTGCAGAGGCAATGCTAATAGGCATAATAGGCGGTTTGATCGGCGTGTTAACAGGATATGGTCTCTCGTATGCACTAGCGCTCATGCTATCAAGCTTCATACATCCACAACAACAAGGCACAACTTTCCAGACCCCTGAAGCCCCTCAGAGATTGAACATAACCCCTGTGTTTTCACCCGAATGGACAGTGATAGCTCTCGTCTTTGCAGTGATCATTTGCGTAATATTTGGCTTGTACCCAGCGAGAAAAGCATCCAGACTAAACCCTGTCGAGGCTCTACGTTACGAATAGCCCGCTTAGCAAGATTTATATTGCTGAAGAACTTTTCTGCATGTAACTAGCCCTAACCAAGGCTTAAGTGTCAAAGAAATGGCACAAGGGTTCTACAGTTAAAGGCTGGTTCCGCGATAAGGACGAAAACAGAACATGCCAAGAAGGCTGCCAGAAAAAACAAAAAATGCACCAAGAAAACCGAGAAGATATGGAAGCCGAAGTAGGTTCCGCCCAAGCAGACCTTTTTTCCAAACAGCACCTGTTAAACAAAACCAAGAAATAGAAGTTGTTATCGATGATATTGGAAGCAAAGGCGACGGAATAGCTAAAATACAAGGCTTTCTAATTTTTGTTCCCAACAGCAAAATAGGCGAACGCATGAAAGTCAAAATTACCTCTGTAGGCGAAAAGTTCGCTGTCGCGGAAAAAATAGCTTAAACGGAGGACGAAGTTGAAGATAAGGGATTTACGAAACGGTGTGAAAAACGTTAGCATAGAAGGTAAAGTCACGGAAAAATCTGAGACGCGTGAAGTTCTATCAAGGTTCAAGGACGAAACACATAAAGTGGCGACAGCAATAATCACTGACGACACAGGCAGTATAAAACTGACATTATGGAATGAACAAATCAACCAAGTAAACGTTAACAACACAGTCAAGGTGGAGAAAGGTTACGTCACAAGCTTCAAGGGAGAAATACAGCTAAACGTGGGAAGATACGGAAAACTGACAGTTGAGTGAACGCGAAATAAACTCTGAATGAAATGAATCTTATAAACCAAATGAGAGGTGAAACGAATGAGTGAAAGAAGAAACTTCGGCGCAAGAAGAGGATTCAGAGGAAGAGAAAGAGGAAGATTCCCCCCGAAACCCGTAGAAATTGGAAAAGAATACGAAGTTGACGTCCAAGAAACAAGCCGCAGAGGTGAAGGTATAGCCCGAATACAAGGCCTAGTGACCTTCATACCGAACACGAAGCCAGGCGACCATGTTAAAATAAAAATAACAAGGATAAGCAGTAAGTCCGCAGAAGCCGAAGTTGTTGGAAAGGGAGAAGCAGAAAAAGAAGAAGAATAATCACAGAAACTAAGTTACAGAGAAGGATGCCCCAATTTTAAAAACTTTTATAAAACTATAGCGTATGGCCAACCGATTGTTAAAAGACGATAACTCTTAGTATTTTCAAGATATGCCTATTTCTTTTTGAAGAAGAGCCAGTTTTTCTGCCCCTTGAACCTCATAAGTACATAAACGCCTTTCAGCTTGTTCCCATTGATTTCCACGACAAGTTTGTCTTCTTTCCGTTCTATTAATCTGTAGGTGCCTCTATCCCAGATTTCCACGGTCCCAGCGCCATACTCGCCCTCCGGAATTTTGCCTTCAAAGTTTGCATATTCAACCGGGTGATCTTCCACTTGCACAGCCAACCTTCGAACACCGGGAGCGATGGGCGGTTCCTTTGGGACCGCCCAGCTTTTTAACACCCCATCCAATTCTAAGCGGAGGTCGTAATGCAAATGCGTTGCAGCATGCTTCTGAATTACGTAGATATTTCCTCCATCCATTTTAAACTCACCTTTTGGCTCGGTTGTTTTTTCGAAGCTTCTCTTCCTCCAATATTCTTTTAAATTCATTTTTTAGTGTCTGTCCTCAGACTCATATTTGTATATATCGTCGTTTTCTGTGTCATTTATCAATTATTGGTAAACCTTTAATTTAAACTTCCATAATATACGGCAACGAAAAAGGTGGTAAGTGTGAGCAAGACAGTGATGGAGTTATGTTTTGACATTAAGGGCCAAACAGCCATCGTGACGGGCGCTTCTAGCGGGTTGGGTGTGACATTCGCTGAAACGCTAGCTGAGCGGGAGGTAAACCTCGTGATTGCCGCGAGAAGATATGAAAAACTTGTCAAAGTGGCTGAAGACATATCCAGAAAGTATGGCGTTAAAGTGTTTCCGGTAAAAACAGACGTAAGTCAAGAGGATCAAGTAATCAACATGGTCAGAACAGCCTTAGAAAATTTCGGATCAGTAGAAATACTAGTTAACAACGCTGGAATTGGAAGTCTAAGTCCATCTGTTGACATGAGCCTCGAAGAGTGGAAAAGAGTGATAGATGTCAACCTAACAGGTGTCTTTTTGTGTGCGAGAACAGCCGCGCGTGAAATGATTAAGAAGAACTATGGAAAAATAGTAAACATTGCCTCAATCTACGGAGCTGTAGGCGACATATTTCCAACCGCACCGTACTACGCCTCTAAGGGAGCAGTCATAAACCTAACAAGAGCCCTAGCCATTGAATGGGCACCTTACAAAATAAACGTGAATGCCATTGCGCCAGGATTCTTCCCAAGCGAAATGACCGAGACGGTTTTCCGAGATGAAAAAGCGCTGAAATATATCCTTTCCAGAACTCCGTTGGGAAGAACAGGAGAACCATTAGACTTGAAGGCGGCACTGACATACTTAGCTTCTCCGGCATCTAACTATGTCACTGGACAGACAGTTTTCGTTGACGGCGGGTGGACAGCGCTATAATTTTTCAATTCTACAGTGTGCACATTGACCGTTTACCCTACTCTTACAGCCTTTTTTCATTTACTTAGGATGTTTTTAACTCCTCGAAAAATCCTTTGATGTCCGCGGTAGATGCGCCGATCTCATCACCGATTTTTTGTTTTGCAGGTGGAGTGCTAACGTAGAAGGGTATTCGCTGGGAGATACGCTCTTGGAAACTTGGTGTGAACTCGTTTTTGTAGAAGACGCCTATTGGAATTATGTCACCCCGTTCTTGAGCCTTGTCGATTGCAGCCAGTTTTTTTCCAAATTCTTCGGTTGTGTCATGCACAACAGGGTCGAAGCCGATTTCGTCTAGTTTGTAAAGCCTAGGCTGGGGTTTTTTGGTTTTAGGGTCGATTCTGTCTTCACCGGCATACCACTCTTTGGTGTTTATGTCGTTGTAGGTCGGACACGGCTGCAATATGTCCACGAAAGCCAATCCCTTGTGTTGAATCGCCTGCTTTATTATTTCCTTCAGATGTTTTGTATCATAAGCGTAGGCTCTTGCAACGAACGTGTACCCCGCTACGAGCGCCAGTGCGATTGGGTTCACTGCTTCGTTGATGTTTGGTCTCGGAAGAGACTTTGTCCTTAAACCGAACCTCAACGTGGGAGAAGCCTGCCCCTTTGTCAGTCCATAAACACCGTTGTCGTGAATCAGGTAAGTCATATCTATGTTTCTTCTTCCGGCGTTCACAAAATGTCCCGCCCCTATGCCTAATCCGTCTCCGTCTCCTCCCATGGCTATAACTTCCAATTCCGGGTTTGCCACCTTGATTCCCTGCGCGAAGGGTAGTGTTCTGCCGTGAAGCGTGTGCACTCCATAGGCTTTAACGAAGTGCGGCGGCTTGCCAGAGCAACCTATCCCAGAAACAAGTACAACGCGGTGCGGTTCGAATCCGAGCTCTGCAAGAGCCATCTGTAAAGCTGTCAGTATGCCGAAGTTTCCGCACCCGGGGCACCAGTCCACGAAAACGTCTGTTTTGAAATCTGTCCACTTAAGAGCCATACGTCAACACCTGCCTTTTAGGAGCCTTGTCAAGCAGAATAAGTCTCAGAGCGTTATAGACTTCAGTTGTTGTCATCGGTCGCCCGTTGTACTTTAAGATGTGAAAGCTCATTGGGATGCCCGTCTTCTCTCGTACTATCCAACCGAGTTGCCCAGAATAGTTCATCTCCACATCGATTATTTTCTCAGCATCTCTAAGAGCCTTAGCAAAGTGGTCTTTTGGAAGCGGGTGCACCATGCGGACTTGTATAAATCCCAAACTGAAGCCCTCCTCAGACAACATGCGTTGAGCCTCAAGAATTGCTCCTTTCGGCGAACCCCAGCTTACAATAATGTTTCTAGCGTTCTTATCCCCGAAAAAGTTGACTTTCTCCTCGACAGGCACCTCCTTTTCAACGGTTTCGAGCCTCTTCATTCTCTTCTCCACCATCAACGTCCTGTTGGCGGGTTCCTCGCTTATGTGACCGAACTCGTTGTGCTCGTCGCCAGTGTACCAGTGGATACCATTCTTTGTGCCGAGAAGAACTCGGGGAGAAATGCCGTTTTCTGTGAAACGGAACCGTCTGAACACTTCGCCTTGGAGTTCAGTTTCGTCTAGGATGTCGCCTCGCTGAATCCTAAACTGACCCGTGTCGAAGAAGGCGTAGGTTTGGGAACTGTTGCCAAGAGCCTTGTCGATTAGATGGATGACTGGCAACTGGTATTTTTCGGCATAGTTAAATGCGACTGCGGCGTCGTAGAAACACTCTCGGATGTCCCCGGACGCAAGCACTATGCGTGGAAATTCACCATGGCCCGCGTGAATGGCGAATCTCAAGTCGTCCTGTCCATGTCGCGTTGGCAGACCCGTAGATGGGGCTCCCCGCTGATAATACGTTATCACCACTGGCACTTCGTTGTTTCCAGCCCAAGCTAAGCCTTCAACCATGAGGGAGAAACCGGGTCCGGAAGTTGAGGTTGCTGCTCTGGTGCCTGTTAGAACCGCGCCTGAAGCCATGTTCACTGCGGCAATTTCATCTTCGGTCTGAATAACAACGACGGCTACATTTCCGTCTGCAGTTTTAGTCTTGACGATTTCGTGGGCTTCCAGATACTCGCTTTCGTCTGCCGCTGGAGTTATGGGATAATAGGCTTGAATTCGGCATCCGCCCAGAACTTTACCCAATGCGACAGCCTGATTTCCAGAGAGAAAGATTCTTTCCTCATCAGTATCTACTTTTTCGAGCCTATGGTCAAAACTGCTAGGGAAGTTTTGTTTAGCATAGTCGTAGGCAACTCTAAAAGCCAGAATGTTCATGTCCACAACCCTAGGTTTCTCCGCGAAAATCGTTTTGATAGCCTTCTCAACGAGACCCGCATCATAATCAAGCAGACCGAAAGAAACCCCTATCGTTAATACGTTTATCATTCGGGTAATCTTGCTCAGTTGTTCTATCCCCAATTTGCTTGCCACCTGCTTCAGCAAACCCATGTAAGGAACTCGAAAAACACGGACACCGGATTTTTCTGCACTGGTAAGAAGGTCGTTTAAACCGTCCCCCAGCCCTGCTTTGTCCAAAAATCGACGAAATTCATTCTTGAATTCATACGGCAGGCTGGGTATACTGAAGATTTTTGTTTCAATCTGGTTTTTATCAACTATTATTCCGCCGCCAGAAACGACTTCACTTGCGTGTCTAACAACGGTCTCGGCGTCAAATGTTGCCAGCAAATCCACGTCATTCACGTTGGCTGAAACCTCACGGTTTGAGATTCGCAGATGGAAATAGCTGTGCAGTCCCTTAATGTTAGAATGGTATTCCCTTCTTCCATAAACAAAGAGACCACCATAGCCACACGCTCTTGCAAAGATGTTAGCCGCGGAATCCACACCGCTCCCCTGGGGTCCGCCTGCCATCCAATTAACTTCGTTCATCACCAACTTGTCTCACCAACCAGACGAAACAGAGCAAAAGACTGCTTTCATCCGCCCGTGGCTGTACCGTAACCCACGCAACATTCGCAGCCGGATGATTCGCCACAGTATGGGCATACGCATTTGCAGTCGTCGATGGGTTGGCCGCATCCTTCACAAACAGGCTCTTGTTCTTTCGCATTCATTCTCTCTCACTGCTTTTTCATTAGTCGTTCAAGAAAATAAAACTTTACGAAGAAAGACAGAAACAAAAGAGATAAGCCAAAAATTGAGAAAAAGATGTGATTCTAGGAGATCTCCATTGTTGGAGATTTTTCAGTGTTTCACTTTAAATCTTCAAGCATTGTCGTGAATGTGTCGTGATGATCTTCTTCATCTTTCAAGATACCTAGGAACAGAAATTTGGTGGTTTCGTCTTTTTCTTTCCGTGCTTGAGCTATGATTTCCTTGTAAAGTTTTATTGCGTTTTCTTCGTCTTTTATGTCGCGTTGTATCATTTGTTTAAGTGTTTTACCCACAACTATTTCAGCTGGCTTCGTTGTTGGGATTCCGCCTAGGTAGAAGAGTCTTTCAGCGATTGCTTCGGCGTGCTTCATTTCAGTGATACCTATTTTCTCTAATTCGTCCTGCACTGCGAAGCCTTTCACTCCACTCCATTGAACATGCTGCCACATGTACTGTATCGAAACCTGCAGTTCCCTAGCTATTCCGTTATTTAACATTTCCAACAATTGCTTTGACGCCATATTCTTTCACCCCATAATTTCCCATTCAGTGAACAGTTTGTTCCTCTTGTTATATTAAACTTTCTTGAAACGCGTTGAAAAGCTTGAAGACTGATCTAAAAATAAGGATAGATATGTTGCTCTGCTCAAACTTCATCTTGGATGAAGGTCAAATACGCCATGGCTTTATAAGTGAATTAATACAATTTAAGAGCATAGTGGGTATAGATGGGTAAGAAAGCTGTGATTGTGATTCGTCTCCTTGAGGAAAGTTTAGAGAAAACGAATAAAGAAATTGAGAAGGAAATACTGGAAGAACTTTCCACAGGTGAACCTAAGATACCATGGTTCAAGAATGTGGAAAAGATTACAGTTAGTGAAGAGAGTTAAAGGGGTCTTACGTGCCAATAAAAAGGTTCAAGACCATTCCAAGAATTTTATCTTTTGAACTAAAAAATGCCTTAGCTGTTTCCTCTCCATGTTCTGTCAACTTATAAATCCTTTTTCCCTGAGCCAGTTCATTCCTTATTAAGCCATTTCTTTCCAAGAAGTAGAAGTAAGAGTAAACAGTGCCCAGACTGATTAACATGGAAAACTTGTTGCGAACGAATGCGATAACATCGGAACTGTTCATGGAGCGTTTCCTTAGCTCCATTAAAATTACCATATCAAGAAAATTCTTAACGACTCTGCTATGCATCTGATCTAAGATTTTGGAGTCCAAGTCAGCCACCGAACATACTTCTAGAAGCTAACTACATATAAACTTTTAATTTTTGTCGACGAAATCGCTATTTTGGGGACAAATATAAAAGGAGGTGGTAGGCTTTGAATTGGAAAATAACGATTCTTTCGCATTGGAAAGTCGCATTGGTGATAGTTCAGCTTGTGTTACTTGCGATGGCAATAGCATCGGTAAAACCGCTTGGAGAGGCTATTGACGGTCCATATGGTCCGTGAAAAAAATTAATACCCTAGTTCTAAGAAACGTATTGTCGATCATGGTGACGAGAAATGCGCGACAAACTTGACCTTCTCGATGTGAAAATCATAGAAGGATTGGCAAGATATGGACCTAGAAATGTGGCAGAAGTTGCAAGGAAACTTGACATTTCAAGGGGAACCATGCTGTCTAGGATAAAACACATGTCCTCCTTTTTTTATTTAAGACTTTTTACGAATGTTTATCACACGAACATAGGGTTGAAGAAGTCAGTCGTTTTTGTAAAAGCAAAGCCCGGTTATGAAGAACTTCTCCTCAATTGCTTAAAAGTTAACAAGTTTTATATCTACTTAACCAGATGCTATGGCACCTTTGAAGGTTGCCTAGGAATATACGTCATCCCTAAAGATTGCACCACCAAATTTAAAGAGTTCATGGAAGAAATAAAAAAACTCGGAGTGGCTCTTGGAATACAAGTTTTCTGGTCTACATGTTTTCATACAGTGAACCCAACAAGTAACTGGTTTGACCGCGACTCTGAAACGTGGGTCTTTCCATGGGACGAGTGGATCGGAGAGATTTTAACTGAGGAAACAGAGCTGCCATACACACTATTGGACCCTGAAGACTTCCCAATAAAAGCGGATGAAATTGACTTATTTATCATAAAGGAATTAGAGAAAGACGCTACCATCGATTTGACTGTTATAGCAAAAAAACTTGGCACAACTTTGCAAAATATCCATTATCACTATAAATATCATGTCATGAAAAATGAACTTATCGAGGATTTTCAAATAGGTATCTTACCCTTTGATAGAACAATATCCGATATGTTCTTCTTCGCGTTCAAATTCGACAATGATAAGAAAATGGCTAAGTTTGCAAGATCATTACTCGACAAGCCTTTCGTATACATCGTAGGCAAGGTGCTAAATGAAAAAGCCATTATCGCCCAGTTTTACCTCCCTCGGGCAGAGTTCAGAAACCTCATCGAACATTTGTCAAAATTGATCAGAACAGGCTTTCTGCAGACCTATGAATATATAATTCAAGACTTGGGTTCAGGAAAGTGGTCTCGACAAACCATACCATACGAATTTTTCAAGGATGGATCATGGGAATACGATCATAATAGACATATAAAGGATCTACATAACTTAGTTCATGAAACTAATTCAACAAGCGATTGAACATTGCTTTGTCAGTCAAAAAAGCCTAAAAATTCACACTTATTTTGGAAGCAATAACAAGTCTTAGAATGTTTTGCGAAAGTAAATCATGGGGGGGTCGTATAGGTTAGTGCCCACGTTTGAACCCTGGACAAATGGAGGTGTCTCCCGCCATGCACGCTTTCTTTTCTCGAAGCATAGTTTTCCGCAACTCTTAATTTCTTCAGTGGAGTAGGCTGGTTTTGGTGGAAAAATGCCCAAGTATAAGGCTACAGCTAAATGGATTGAAAATGTTCGCTCGATCGTTGACAATTCTAGAACACACAGTGTAGTTTGCGACCTTTCTACTGCCGCGGGCGGAGCTGACACAGGCCCAACAGCACTTGAATTGGCAATAATGGCCTTAACAGATTGCGCAGTGACGATATTTGCCGACGTATGTAAGCAGAGTAAGATTGAACTTAGCAAAGTCGAGGTTGTCGCCGAAGCCGATAAGCCTGCTGACTCACCTAAACTGAGTGGGGTGACAATTAAAACTAGAGTCTACGCAATGGCAAGGAAAGAACTATTAGAAGGTGCTTGGAGAAGGACCGAAGCAAATTGTCCAGTGCTATCAATTTTCAAGGAGCCAATACCATTAAAAGTGGAATTTGAAGTCATTTCAAAATAGCTATCTGAACGAGAGTTCTCTCTATTCTCTCATAATCCACCTTTCTTTGGAACGACAGACCACAGTCGGGAACCACGACAAATGCCCTAGATGAGCTTATTTTGGCAAAATAGGGGTTTGGTGGGGTTGAGTAGATTTAAATCCTCGTTTAAATTGCTCACTTCGCGTGTCTTATCTGCAAAAATGTTACTATCAGGGCGAGAGTTCGAACCTATCCCGGGCTACCAAAGATTTTCTCAAGATATTTTAGTAAATCAAGCATGCAATTCGAACGTTGTTAGGAATCAAAAGAACTCATCCGACCCCAGCTTCCCTTCCATTTGTAATATTCCGTTAAACATCCTATATATAAAATCGGGTCAAAACCCCACAACGCAAACGCTAGTCCGCAAAGCGCGCCCTAATCCCCTTTGAGAAAAGAGAAGAGCATGACAGCTAGTTAATTCAGGGATCCATTTTGTTATAAGAAACATGATTGGCTGACAAACGTTATTAGAAAGCAAAACATTACGCTTTTTCTGGAGATATCTTTGAACATCAAGGATCTGTTTGCATATAATTGGTATTCGCGCCGCAGATTCCTGAAAAGCATGGCAGAAATCCCCTGGAAAACGGTTGTAGAAAGCTGCGGAGCCAGCTTTGACTCTATCCGAGACATATTCGTTCACAGTCTACAGGCCGAGCATTTCTGGATCAGACGGTTGAGCGGAAAAAGCATAGAAGGAATCTACAACGTTCCATTCACTAAATACACAGATGTCAATTCCATTCAAGAATACGCTGATAAAGTTGAGGCTGAGACAAATGAATATCTGAAGAAACTCACGGATGAGAAGCTCCAGAGCGTGTTCGAATTCAAAGGAAGAGATGGAAACATCAATCGGAACAAAATCGAAGATATTCTAATACATGTGATTGAAGAGGAGATACATCACCGCGGAGAAATACTATGCATCTACTGGCAACATGATATTCAGCCACCATACACCAGCTACACGACATACAAAGGTCAAGCCTGATCCTAACTCGATGAACTTAACGAACTGGAGCCGAGGAGCGCGTGCGAGACAGAGGTCTGCTGGCCAAAATTCTCGAGCTCTCGCCCTAATAGCGAAAATGCGAGTAAGAAATAACTGCTTTAAGTGTGATTTGCCTATTTTTTACTCTCAAATTGATAGCAGGAAGAAAAAGTTTGAACCGAGAGTTTGAACCTATCCCGGGCTACTCTATTTTTTTCATTGTTTTCCAGTTTTCAGATACCTTGTTAAGGTGATGCTATTATTTCCACCATTTCTTTTTTAATGGCATGGCAATTATTTCTCGAATTTCTAATTTCTTGTTTTCGTCTTCGCTGAATATCTCTTTGGTTGTTGTTGCTCTGGCGATTATCGCCGTATCCGCACCTTCACCAGTTCCACCAATGCCGATGACATCCCCGTAAAGATCAACTTCGCCTTTGTCAGCGGCGATGAAGATAACTTCAACTGCAACTTTGAACCCCTGTCCAAAGGTGTAGAAGCTTTTTCTTACGTCATCCATTCCTTTTGCATGTAGGGGCAGATGTGCTTTTTCCACCACTTTGCCGCCAAATTCGATGATTTGTCGTTTATGCGTAGGTTCCATTTCCTCATATGAAACAGCGATAACGTTTGCAAGACCCTTAAGTGCCTTAGCAAATTTAACCCCGGTTTCGCCGGAAGTGCTAGCCACAACAATTGTTTTAACGTCGCCTCCGTGGATTCTGTCTCTTACAGCCTCTATGATTTTCTCAGTGTTCTGCGAACCAAAATTGGCGAAATATTCAACTTTTCTCTCAATCCCGTCCATTTCTTGACGCCTTTTTATTTTAACGGTTCCAAGAAATAAAAGCTTATGCGAAAGAACGTGCGCTTCTTAAAAGCAAGAACTCAACCTTATTTTAGGTGACATGGAACGTAAACTTTGCTGAGGTCTTCGCTATATTTTTTGTGTTAAGATTGTAAAGTTGCATGATGAAACGTGAAACCTCTTTCCGTAACTCTCTATGATCTCTTTTGCATGAGAATCGCTTTCTACAACTTCAAGAAGATTCTCAAACTCCTCTATAGTGTTGAAAATCAACTGCTCGGTGTATCTATTTCCTTTTTGAGTAGTCTGATAAGAAAAATATCTCTTTCTAACTTCAATGGGTATGAACAGTTCAAAACGTTTGCAGCCATGAGATTCATAGAATGGTTTCAGTTCATCTTTACAAAACCGAATAAAGCTCTCTAGCTCTTCGTCAGGCACATCACATGACCACTGAACAAGAATCAAACTCTTCTCCTCCGCATTCCCTCTTATTCTATAAACTAATAACGATTTCTCATGCTTAAGAAAACCACATTTCGACACTTTGATTAGCGCGCGCTATACTACCCCGGTAAGGGGTGTGCGTGTTTCCCCAACTTAAAGCTGAGGGCGCACGCCACCGCGCAAGCGCTTATCTTCAAGTCTTCAATGAGATCAGTATTAATTTTATGAATCCAGAATCAACCTCTACGATGTCTGCAATATGCATGGCGAGAGTTTGAAGCTATCCCGGGCTTGCTTGCCGATTTTGAGAAATTTAAATGATAAAAGAAATGTCCTGTTCCTTTATTGGAAGAGAGGAACTAGGAAAGCAAGTTTCTTGTCTGTTTCTAGCAGAGGACTTGCGTAAGAGTTGCTCGAATTTTGCTCAAAAATGTGGGGTCGCTGGGATTTGAACCCAGGATCGCCAACGCCCCAGGCTGGTATCCTAAACCAAGCTAGACGACGACCCCACAGACTAGCATCTGTAAGGCTATGAAAGCTAAAACCATTAAGGTGTTATTAAATCTTAAAAGTTTAGGAAAACAAGAAAGGTTTGTGTGAAAATTCTTTAATATAGCAACCAAAGTAAAATAGCCGTGGTTAGGAATAATGCCCGCTGAACAAGGCTTCATAGGCGGATTTCTAGTATTGGGATTCGTAATTTTTATAGGGGGATTTCTGACTGGAATGTTGGCTATAGCTCTAATTCCTGTAAAATCGGACATCACGCTGCTTGGATTAATGATATTTACACTTGGATTTATAACGGGTCTGTTGACAATCGCCCTACTGCTAGTAATAGTGAGAAAAACCAAATCAAGTGAAAAGTCTTCGTAGATTTTGAAAGGTTAACCCGCGCTATTCTTGGTTTTGTTTTTCACTGTTCTCTTTTTTGATGGTTTTTGTCGATATCTCCCTGATTAATGGCTCTTTTCTTCCACCTTCTATTTCGATATCCGCATTTGGATATTTCTGCTGAAGCTGTTTTCTAAGCATGTTCACGTCTGTGTCTTTTCCAACTTTTGCGTGAACCTTCGTTCCTTTAGGTGTCTGCGAAACGCTTATGGAGTATCAGCTTTCTGAAAGTTCATCGAAAAATGTTTCTGTATCGTTGAATATTGAGCCTCCGAACAATTCGTCTATAATGCTTCTCCTATGTCTTCTTTGAGAAGACAAGTGTGCTTCGCCCTCAAAAATCAAAATCTGATTTTCTTGCTTAAAAATTTAATTAGTTGGTTAAACTTTGTAGCAGTATAATTGCTTGGGTGGAAAAATGAAGAATAAAGTTGTCATATTGATGGGTTCAGAACGTGATATGGAAATTTGTCGAGAAATAGCCACTCACCTAAAAGCCTTAGCGATAGACTATATGTTTCGTGTTGCCTCTGCCCACAAAACTCCGGAAAAAGTTTTGGAAATTCTCAAGGAGTATGAAGAGGAAAGGGTCGTTTACATAACGGTTGCAGGAAGGTCAAATGCCCTAAGCGCCTTTGTCGATGCAAACACCACGAAACCAGTTATTGCTTGTCCGCCGTATTCTGAAAAGTTCGGTGGAGCAGACATTTACTCATCGCTTAGGATTCCGAGTGGAGTGGGCTCGCTTGTAACCATTGAGCCTGAAGGAGCTGCTATTGCCGCTGCAAAAATTTTCGCCATTGAGAATCAGGAATTGGCAAAACGTGTCAGAGAATATCAGCTGGCGAAAAAGAGGGAAATTGAAAAGGCTGACGAGTCTGTTAAAAAGCTGAAGTAGTGCAGAAGCCATGGGAAGCGTAAAAGACCTAGAAGTTATCAAAAAACCAACAAAAGATGCTATGGGTGTTGGGAGATTCGACTTCTCAGACCGCTACTCAGTTTTTGACTGGGGCGAGATGCCAGACCTTATTAATGGGAAGGGTGCAGCCTTATGCATGATGGGGGCTTATTGTTTTGAGAAGCTTGAAAAGAAGGGTGTTAGGACGCATTATCGTGGGTTGGTTGACGCGAAAGGGATGGTTGTCCGTTTTGACGAATTGGAGCAGCCTTCAAACATTATGGAAATCAGCTTGGTGAACGTGTATAGACCTAAAGCATTCGTGAAAAATGGAAAACTAAAGTATGATTATGGCGTTTATACGACGAAGCTGAAGAACTTCTTGATTCCGCTCGAAATAATATACAGGAACGGTTTGCCCGAAGGCTCATCAGTTTTTAAAAGGCTTGAGCAGGGCTTAGTCACGGTTGAGGATTTGGGGTTAGATCATTATCCGAAGGTTGGTGAGAAGCTGAAGAAGCCGATTTTTGATGTGAGCACTAAGCTTGAGGAAGGAGACCGCTATGTTAGTTGGGTGGAGGCGCAGCGGATTGCGGGTTTGACGGATAAGGAATTGGAAGAGGTTAAGGCTTTGCTTTTGAAGGTTGATGAGACGATTACGCAGATGGCGGCGAAGGCGGGTTTGGAGAATGAGGATGGAAAGATTGAGTTGGGTTTTGACCCATTGAGGAGGCTTATGGTTGTTGATGTGGTGGGGACGCTGGACGAGTGCAGATTCACTTACAATGGGTTACATGTGAGCAAGGAAATAGCAAGAATATACTATAGAAAGACGGAATGGGCTAGGGAAGTGGAAGAAGCGAAGAAAAAGGCATCAGCAGAAGGTATGGAAGACTGGAAAAGACTAGTCAAAACGAAACCACCAAAACTAGACCCAACGTTAAAAAACATAATAAACCAAATGTACATGGCATCAGCGAATGAGCTTACAAAAAAGAGAATGTTTACTGTTCAAAAACTTGTGGACATCGTCAAGGAATATGAAAAACGTCAGTTGTTAAAAGACAATTAAGAAGGATATAATTTACGTGATCTTATGGAATACAAGTTTCCTAAAAAGACCCCTAAGTTTGTTAGAGACGTTCTGGGAGAGACACTTACAAGTGTTCATTCTATCCTTCGCGACAATTTGATGGGCATATACTTATACGGTTCGCTTGCTATGGAATGTTTTAATCCAAAATCAAGCGACATTGACATCATTCTTGTTGTAAAGAAAGGGCTATCAAAAGAACAGAGAAGAAAAGTGGTTGAGTATTTAAAAGGAATCGGCTCAAAGGACAGACGAATAGAATTAAGCATAGTCAGCGAAGGCGTAGTTCGAAATCCGCGCTATCCGTTAATGGTGGATTTGCACTTTGAATATTGGGGAGAAATCTTCGAAAATGAAAAGGACAACGAAATCCTATCCAACTTATACACTACAAGGGAGAGAGGATTTTGCGTCTGGGGCATGCCGATAGATGATGTTTTCTCAAAAATTCCCGTGCAATACTACTTCAGGTCGGTTATAGAGGATTTGGAACACACAAGAAAATACTTGCATGAAAGCCCCGAAAGTGTTGGATACGACCCTGCAGTCTATTGGATACTTGGTTCATGTAGAATTCTAGCTTTCATAAGAGAGGAGAAAATACTTTCTAAGCTGGAAGGGGGACGGTGGGGATTGGCTAATTTACCTAAAGAATACCATGACTTGGTTGAGCAAGTACTGTCCTGTTACCGAGGGAAAAAGAAAGAGCGAGTTTGGGACCATGAGGAATTGGAGGCTTTTGCCGACTACATGACCGGAGCTATTCTTAGAGAATCAAAACCTAAGTAACCAGCTCATGCTGAAGTCGAGTTCAAACCAATGCTAAGTGGAGATATCTCCCGCAAACGGAACTCTGAGTTCTGATTTCGCTTTCTCCCATTTAATCAATTGGTTAAACTAGCCTACAAGGAATGCTCTGAGATCGCTCAACAAGATTGGTCGAGATATCATTTCTTGACTTCCATGTATGTTTGGAAGAATTTTTCAACGTCTATGATTGGAATCAGAGTATACTCAATCTCTGGAAGACAAAACGCTACCTTGCGAGCCACCTGATCCTCGTCGCCTTCCCAAACAGCAACGCCTTTGCGCCCTTTACACATTATATGTGGGTCGAATAGCACATTAGGATATTTGTCAGGGTCTTTTTTCTGGGCTTCAGTGTATTCTTGCGCCTTCTTGATAACTTTTGCCATGTCCTTCTCAACAAGGTTGATAAGGACCAGATGCTTCATTTTATTTTATCACCTCCATTGCTTTCCATAACTTTCATATTTCGTTTGTTTTCATCAGCAAGATTAGGTAATTATTTATATTTCTTCTCATTGCAATATGAAGTGGAACTAGTTTTAAGTTTTGCTCACGCTACGTCAAGCGCGTGCATTCAACATACTCACTGAACACACAAGAATCACTCGTGGTCCTGTAGATTGAGTGTGTTTTCTACTAATTGAGGACGGTATTTTTGGAACCAGTTAAATCCGAATTCTTCCATGAGTCTAAGAAACTTATCATTTCCATCAGGCATGACATCAGCTCGGTAATGAAGACCAAAGTAGTTTTGCGCTCTGTTTATGTATCCGTCTGTTTTGATTCGTTCAGCGCATTTCTTCGCGAATTCTTCTCCATGAACTTGTCGGCAAACCTTCATTATCGTTTCTAGCCTTTCTTCAGTAACTTCAAGCTTATAGTCAGGATACTTCTTCTCGTATGCAGCTAAGAGTTCTTGCTCTTCAATTTCGTGATACTGTTCAGGATGAACCACCACATCAATAGGAAGTTTCTTTCTAGGTGCCGGTCTGGTTGTTGGGTATCCCATGCAAAGCAGAACAACTGGAAAAACTCCCTTCGGTAGCTTGAACATTGCTTGGATGTCAGCAGGTTTCTCAACTACTGTGCCAATGTATACCGAGCCCAATCCCATCGAATCTGCAGCAGTGCAAATATTTTGGGCGCATATAATGACATCTTGAAAAGACACCCAAAAATGACGGAAGGAACTTGTTGCCGTGAACGGGGCAACATTGAGGCTTGCCCATCTTTCAATGCGATGCAGGTCAATGCAGAACAGTAGCAGAACTGGTGCCTTGCCTATAAAACTCTGTCCACACATTTCTGCCAATTTCTGCTTCATTGCAGTGTCTTCTATCTTTATTATGGAATACGGTTGAAGGTTTCCTCCGGTAGGCGCATGAGTTCCTGCCTCAAGAACAAAGCGCAGAATATCTGCGGGTATTTTCTTGTCTAAGAAATCTCGACAACTCGACCTCTCAAAGAGCAATCTTATCGTTTCATTAGGATATCTAACGACATTATTACCTAGGTGCTCACGCGACATACAATTACCTGCTTAAAGTGTCGAATAATATTACTTGCGGTTCAGCTATAACTTTTCCTGTGTGTGCGCACTTTCTTTGTCTGCCTTTTGCATCTAGAGGTTTCCCAGAATTGTTTGTGAATTCGGAAATAGAAAAACCATAGAGGTTGTTTCAGTGTGCTTCTGCTAATTGTTGTTCTCTTTTCTTCATTTCATTGTAAAGATACTCAAAGTAATAGTATATTGTTGGAGCTTTGTATTGTTGTCTGGCTTCCAACACATGCTTCTTCACTTTTTCCCATACCATATCGATTGCACCACCAAACAGGTCTTCAATCATGCTGGCGTCTAAAAGCTTCCTTTTCAGGAGAATACCTATTTCTTCATAGAACGAGCATACTATACCGACTTCTCTAAATCCAAGTGTTTCGTCAATTTTATCTAGAGAATCAAATTCGCTAATTCTCTTTCTCACTATTTCCCATGCATCTTGGAAATCTTTGCTACTGAACTTATCATACAACCTCAAGACTAGGTCTGTTTGTCTTGTTTTGACCAAATCTCTGAGTTGCAAGACGGTAAGGGCAACACCTACTAACACACCTGCTGCTGCTACTATTGCTGAAATAGATGGTATATCCAGCATTTCTAGCACCTAAGAAAGTAGTCTGTTTCGGTTCAGCTATAACTTTTCTGCAATTTCGTGGCTGGTTGGGGTAAAGTTTACATCGATCTCTCAAGTTGTCTTCTTCAGTATTTTTGGTTCTTTCCATTCTTCTCTGAGGATGCTGTAGAGACAACCGTCTTTCCATTCTCCTCTAATGAATGCACTCTTACGAATTATCCCTTCTTTTGTGAACCCTGCCTTTTCAAGAACCCTGTGAGAAGCAAGATTATCCACACCAGTAATAGCTTGAACACGCACAAGTTCCTTTGAAAGAAACAGGTAGTCAACAATGATTTTTATGGCTTCAGACCCATAGCCTTTTCTCCTTTCATTCGGAACGAGGATATAGCCTATTTCCATGTAGTTCCCGTTTAAAAAGTGGAAGACGGTTCCGATTTTAGTGCCGTCTTTTTTCTCTATGAAGAACCACTTTATGTCAGGCTTAAGGCTGTCATACCTTTTTTCCCACTCTGTTTTAGACATTTGTGGAAACCACATGTCACTAAAGATTTCTGGATTGTTGCTCCAGTCAGCTAACAATGGCAAATCCTCTTTTTCCAATACCTTCAGATTCACAAGTTTACCTTCAAGCAACCCAACTCACCAACCCACACAATTACTCTGGGTTCAGCTATAGCTTTTCCGCAAAACCAAAAACTGTCTCTCAAAGAATGGCGAAAGCGTAGAACAGAAAACTGGGCTAGAGAAGAAACTCTGTGATGACCTTGAGCACTTCTTCCATTTCTTCTAGAAGAATATGGGCTGAGTTTTCAAAGAAGACAAGTCTAGCGTTGGGTATGGTTTTAGCCAAGATTGAACCGTTTTCAGGAGGTACTAACCTATCCTTTTTGCCTTGCAATACGAGAGTCGGTACTTTGATCTGTTGCAATCTGGCTTGCGTGTTAAACTTTAGACATGCATCATATTGATGCCTAAAGCCTTCTTGCGAAGTTGGATGTTCAGTTCTTTGTTGAAGTAGAAGCTTAACCAAGTCTGGGTTTTCTTTGACAAACTTACTTGTCTGACCAAAGACTATCATAGGATATAGCTTGAGAAGGTCTTGGGGGTAGTCAAGGGTGAATGGAAAGGAAAGAATTAGTTTGGTCAATTCCTCAATTGACGATTGGCTCATTGCTTCTAATACTCTAGAACCCTCCTTACTGTAACTAGGCTGACTGCTCGTTGAGCAGAGAATCAATTTGGAGACCTTTTGAGGGTAGTTGATAGCAAGTTCTTGAGCGATCATCCCACCCATCGAAATGCCTAAGATGTGGGCTTTGGAGATTCCTAAGGCGTTCATCAAGCCTGCTGTGTCGTCAGCGAACAGTCTTATGGTGTATTCTCCTTTGGATAGGTCCGTGCGTCCAGCCCCTCTATTGTCAAAGAGGACTAGCTTGAAGTGTTTTGAGAGCCCTTCGACTAAACGAGGATCCCAACTTTCCATATTTCCACCCAAACCGTTGATCATCACAAAAGGATAGCCCTTGCCCTTCACTTCATAATAAACCTGAATATCATTCACCTTAACTTTCGGCATCACAAAGACCTCCAACAAGCTATCTGTGTCAGCAAGTTAATACGACTTATGCAATTATTGCCGAACATCGGTTAGTGTGCGCTTTCACCGAATTTTTCAACGCAATGTCCGAGGTTATGTCGGTCTAGTATTTGATTTTGAGAACACTGATGATATGCCCTTGCAAACTGCAGCTCCTTCGACAGAAAGGTGACCCTCGTCTTCGAATATGTGACTTCTCCATTCAAGACCCACGTAATTTCTCTTTCTGAGGATTTCTGCAAATTCCTTCAGATTTGAGGTCATGTGTGCTTCTTCATATTCAAGTTCTTCAGTTGCTCCTGCAGATAGGAATAGTTTTGCAGGAAGCTCAGTGTGTTTACTGGCGTATTCACGTTCGTATTCGAATGTAACCTTCTTGTCCCACCATAGAGAGGGGCTTGAGGCAACGTAACGTCTGAAGGCATCTGGCTCATGGAACAAGACGTAAAGAGCGAAAAGTCCGCCAAATGAGTGACCTACAATCGTCGAGTCTGTAGGATCTGTTCTGTAATTCGAGTTAATGCACGGCATCAACTCGTCTCGTATGAATCTGAGAAAATTCTTGGCACCGCCAGAAGGCCCTCCCCACACTTTATCGATGTCGGGGACATTGGTCGGAGTCTGATCCCTTGTTCTGAGACCAAAGGGAAGTTTTGGTTGTCTGTACAGCGTCATAGGATAGCCAATTCCGACCACGACTAGATTTGGCGGTACAAAACCCGCGGTGGGGTATCCGACTGCGCGTAGCAATGCTGATTCTCTAACCAGAGCTGCGATCCATCCAAAAAGCATGTTTGGGTCCAGGACGTAGAGTACAGGATACCTTTCATTGCTTTCAGCATAATTCGGATAACTCGGTAGAGAAACGAGAATATTGTACTCTTGACCAACCGATTTTGAGGATAGTGTTCTCACTTCCGAGTTTGGGATAGAGACTGGAGGCAGAGGCGTAACTTCAACCATTCTCAACACCAGTTAGCGTAATCTGTCTCGGTTCGGCTATAACTTTTCCGCAAAATCATAAACTTGAGTTTGAGGACTCAGCCTATTCATAAGAGAGAGGGTAGTCTCTCCAAGCAGTAGCTTTCGCCTACACCAACTACACCTCCAACATCATCCCCTGCCTATTAGGCTCCAAATAGAGGGGCTAGAAACTGTTGCACGCACACACGCACAACAACTCCAAAAATAATCCATACTTGTCTATGTTACTAGTTCGTGCAGTTGCTTCGCCTTCAACGCTCGGTTAATCTCCAGCGCGATACGGTCTCCAGTGCTCATCCGGTTCTTGTACTTCGCATTCGCATATTGCGAACCCAAACCCATGTGCACGTTCGTTCCACCACCATGCCGCAAAGCCACGTCCTGCGTCACCGGAATGTGCATGTAAGGATCAGCTTCGCCGTGAATGTCATACAAACCGTAATCAGTAGCCCTTTTTGCCTCCGCACCTACAGTAACATCAAGCTTCATACTCGGCTTAAGCTCGTACTTACTCACACGATCCCAAGTAATCAAAGTCTGCAAACACCAAGCACCAATAATCCCAGGACTCGCATGCTCCCTGCAAGCCAACAAAAACCTGTCCGCATACCGATGCAAATCCTTCAACAAAGATTCCCTAAGACTCAAAATTGCGTGCGCAGTGACCTCAAAAGACGGAACACGCCTAATCTTCTCCTGAACATCCGAAGGCAAACGCTTCAAACCGTCAAGAATCGTCTCCCTACGCTCATCGATAGACAAAAACTGATTCGCCAGACAAACCCTAGCCTCTCCAACACCAACATTGTAGAGCCTCGAAAACCAGTTCTCAGCGTCACCCCAATCGCTCTTAGCATCCAGAGGTGAAAAGAAAAAGTTGAAATTCGCATGCGGACCAAGCACAATCTGCTCCACACGACCATTCTCCAAAGCCTCCTTGCTCAAGTTTCCAGCCTTAACCTCTCTGGAAACCTTCTCCTCCAAATCATGCGAATCCGCAGCAAAAATAAACTCCCTTTCAAAAGCCCTGTGCGCATGCTCAGCCTTCAAAATCATCGGCTCGTCAACAGGCTCCTTAAACCTAATCCCGTCCTTATGAACCTCGTACTTGTAAGATTTCGGATATGGAATGCCAGCCTGCTCCGCAAACCAGTAATAATCTTTTTCGATTTCGCCTCGGTTCTCAATTTTTAAAAGCGTTCTAGAACCAAGTATTGGAACCGCATATTCATTCTCAATGACTCGGCAGTATTCGTCTCCACCAACATAAACCGAAAAGGCTCTGTTAGTAATCTGCAAGCATTCCAAATCAACAAGCTCATCAACGTACCTGACAATGTCCGAATAATTGTCAAGAATCACTATCACGCTTCTCCAATCACCGTTCTTCTTTATGTCTCTTGGGTCGTTCACAACGCGCAAGTCTCTCCTAACGAGGCTAGGTAAATCTTCAACCGACTCGTCTGGTTTGCCCACCATAGGGTTTTGAAGGTAAATCCGCGCCCTGCCAGGCGTCGTATAGATTATACTTCTTATTCCATAGTTGCGCTGTCCTTGCCAAGCATCCAAGGCTGAATGAGAACCCAAATTTAATCCGACGGGTTCTTTGTATCTTCTCACTATTTCCTGCATCTCTTCTCTACTGACAACCATAGGGTTCACCAGTTTGGTTAAGGAATTCAAAATTCAATGTTTTAAACCTTTTTCACATCTAAGCGTAAAAACATTGTTAGGCGAGCCGTGCCTTTAGAAGAATCGTCTAGAATTTTGTCCTATCAAATTTTTACATACATGGCTATTAAAGAAAAGTTGCATCTGAGTTTTTGAGGAGAAGGGAGATGGCTGAGACTTGTGGTTGGCTGTTCGTCGACCACATTCCACTGCTTTACGATAAGAAGAGAGTTGCGAGACAGTTTCAAGTAGAAATGTGGCTTAACCTCACCCAACTTGTCAAAGAACTAGGCATTGAAAAAGTGAACGAAAACAAACATATCGCACCCTCAGCAACAAACTATATCGTTTAAAGACTACAAACATCCAAAACACGTTCAAAATTTTCACGCGTCCTATCATTTTTGTAACATCTTAAAGCCTCAACAATTCTCTTCTTGTCTTTCTCTCCAAGCCTTTCAGCTACTTTTTCAGCAACGACGCCACTAATAAAAAGAAACTGGCAAATTGAGGTCACATTTGACGGTTTTCGGTTTAGGCTGGCTGTTTCAAAATCAACTATGAAAGGAGTGTCTTTCTTATCAATGATTATGTGTTTTGGGGCGTGGCTTAGTTCTCCATGATCTAAACCCGCCTTGTCCAATCGCCAGCACTGCTCCAAAACTTCAAGAATAACTTTCCTTATCAGCGTCTTCCCTTTTCGTTTTTTGAGCCATTTTGGAACCAAATCACCATCAACAAACTGCATCAAAAGAAAGTTTTTGCGTACGCCTAAAAGTTTTGGTCCGACGCGCACGGAATTTGCTTTTTTGAGCATTTCTGCCTCCCTCTGCATTCTAGAGCGATTAGCATCCACCCTCCGGATTTTCAAAGCCACCTTTTCTCCATCCTTGTAGGCTATTGTGACTATGCCCACGCATCCTTTGCCTAAGACGGGTATGTTGAAAGCTTCCTTTTCTCCGTTAAATTCCAGAGCTTGGACGCCGAGTTTTTGCAGTTCTTTTAAGCGTTTTTTAAGTTCCGCCTTGCTGGGTCTGGGATAACACAATACAGACGCGTAAGGTTCTTCGCTTAGTTTTTCAACATTTACTGTCAATGGGGCTTTCAACATTTAATCCTCTAACCCTATACTTCAACACTCACTGAAATAAACATAAAAGCATCGCAAAGTTAATAGGAAACACGAATTCTGTCACAAAAAGGAGCCGAGAAATGCCAAAATTTAGGCAAACAGCCGAAATACTCAAACTCATGGGCAAGAAAGAAAACATACGCAACATAGGCATAGTCGCCCATATAGACCACGGAAAAACAACAATGACTGATTCATTGTTGGCTGATGCCGGATTACTATCGCGGAGCATAGCAGGCGAAGCTAGAGTGCTTGACTATCTGGAAGAAGAACAAAAACGCGGAATTACAATAAAAACTGCGAACATATCGCTCTTGCATGAAATAGGCGGTCAGTCCTACGTAATCAATCTAGTTGACACGCCAGGCCATGTGGATTTCACAGGCAAAGTAACTAGAGCTTTACGCGCCATAGACGGCGCCGTGGTTGTTGTGGACTCCGTGGAAGAGGTTATGGTTCAAACAGAGACTGTTACCCGCCAAGCCCTTGAGGAAAGGGTTAGACCAGTCCTCTTCATCAACAAGGTTGACCGTTTAATCAGGGAGTTAAAGCTTACCCCAGATGAAATCCAAAACAAGTTCAATCGCATAGTCCGCGACTTCAATAGCCTAATTGAAACCTATGGGGAGCCTGAGTTTAAAGATAAATGGAAGGTTGATCCGGCAAAAGAGACTGTTGCTTTCGGTTCAGCCCTTCACAAGTGGGGTTTCACCCTAAACATAGCCCAGCAAAAGGGAATAAAATTCAACGATATTGTAGATGCTTATGTGAATGGCGAATACCAAGCACTTTCGCATTTTCTCCCACTTCATAACGCAATACTTGATGTGGTAGTTAAAAACACACCAAACCCAATTTATGCCCAAAAGTTCCGACTTCCAAAAATCTGGAAAGGCGATACAGACTCAGAAATAGGTCACGCAATGCTGAGTTGCGATGATGACGGACCCACAGTAATGTGTGTAACTATGGCTCAAATGGATCCGCAAGCTGGTCTGATTGCAACTGGAAGACTCTTCTCAGGTTCAGTTAAAGAGGGAGATCAAGTGTACCTAATTGGCGCAAATAAAGAATGTCGTGTGCAGCAAGTCTCTATATATATGGGTGCATTTAGAGAAGTTGTTGACAAAATCACCGCAGGCAACATAGCCGCTTTACTCGGTGTTGAATTGGCGAGGGCGGGCGAAACGCTTGTTGACGCTGCACATAAGGATGTTATGGTTCCTTTTGAACGCATAAAATACGTTTCAGAACCCGTCATGACAATAGCCATTGAGCCAAAAAATCCTAAAGACTTGCCGCGCCTCATCGACGCCATGAGCAGACTTTCGATAGAGGACCCAAATCTTTTTACGACCATGGACAAAGAGACCGGCCAGTGTCTCATAAGCGGGATGGGCGAATTGCATTTAGAGATTGCCCTGAAGTTCTTAATGCAGTATAGCGGAGGAATAGCCCTTACAGCATCCAGATCAACCGTAGCCTATAGAGAAAGCGTTGCGAAACCAGGCAAAGTTGTCATGACTAAAACTTCTAACAAATACAATGAGTTCTGGGTACAAGTAGAGCCTCTAGAAACCAAAATCATGGAATTAATGGAGAAGGACGAGCTTATAGAAGAAATGGGACAAAAACAAATAGCCAACATCCTTGAGAAGGAGGCAAAATATTCCACAGAACAAGCAACCAAAATTTTGGCGTTAGATAAACATGGAAACATGCTCATGGACTTAACCAAGAAGGGTCAAAACCTACAGGAAATGAAGAAGAGCATCATTTCAGGATTTCATTGGGCATGCACGACAGGACCTCTCTGCGAGGAGCCTCTAAGAGGGGTAAAAGCCAAGCTGATTGACATTCAAATCCACGAAGACCCAATACAACGTGAACCTACACAAATCATGCGAGCAATAGGCCGAGGAATTCTAGGCGCGGTCCTTACAGCTAAACCGGTGCTTCTTGAGCCAATCTACAAAATTGAAGTGTGTGTACCGACCAAATGGTTCGGCAAATGCGCAAGTATCATAGTCCAAAAGCGTGGAAAAATATTGCGTTCTGAACAGAAAGGTGCCCTAAGAATTATTACCGGTTATATTCCAGTCGCAGAAACCTTCGGCTTATCCGCAGAAATGCGTTCTGCAACATCAGGCCACGCCTTCTGGCAGTGCACCTTTCATCATTGGGAGAAGACTCCTAACGATGTTGCAGCGAAGGTCATCAAACAGACTCGCGAAAGAAGAGGCTTGCCCTCAGAGATTCCTAAACCAGACAAGTTCGTAGACGAAGCTTAAAGAAAAATTAAACCAGCATTATATTTTCATATTTATTTCAGCATTCATTCAGGCTTCCTTGCCTTAAAGAGGATGGTGTAAGGTATCTTCTTCCATATATCATAGTCTTTCAAAAAACCTTCTTCTATATAGGAAACCCGATTTCTTTCAGCTTCGCTCATTTTGTTAATATGATACGGTTCAGGTTCTAGGATTTTCTCAACGACGAAACCTGTGCTTACAAGTGAATCGAAGTAGTCTTGGATAGTTCGATGATACCCATAAAATTTAGCCATTTTTCCATTTCTCTTCCATGTCCATATGCGTCTTCTTCGGTCAAAATAGTTGCTCATTTTCCATATTCTTCCCTTACCATGTTGAATAATCCTTCCTCTATCGGCTATTGGATGAACTTCGCAGAAAACAAATAATCCCCTTTTCCGCAACACTCTAAACACCTCTTGAAAGGTCCTTGAAAGATCATCTACATATCCAATTGCAAAAGACGAAAGAACCATGTCAAAGCTTTCATCATCGAACAAGCTCAAGTCTTCCATGTTGCCAACATAAAATGGAACTTTCACCCTCTCCCTCTTCGCAAGCTTGCGAGCGTATTTTATCTGCTTCTCAGAAATGTCTAGACCGACTGATTCGGCGCCCCATTTGGCAAGGACTATTGCGTTTTGGCCTCCGCCGCAGCCAATCTCCAAAACATCTTTACATTTCACGTCTCCAAGCAACCTTAACTCTGATTCATCTGGAGAAATTGGTCCGTAGTGCACATCTTCAAGGGATATTTTTGTCTTTTTCTGATAACTTCGAGAAATAGTATTCCATCCTTTTTTAGCCAGCATTCTAGTTCATCCCAATGTTGCAAACTTGCTGCTAAAGCAATTATAACTAGCAATGATTTAAAACTACATGGAAAGCGATAGAAGTGGAATTTAAATGAAAATCCAGTTAAGCCCTTCATGTTCATTTAGTCTGGATTTCACTCTTTGTTGTGGGCAAGCTTTTAGATGGAATAAGCAAAGCGAATGGTGGTATGGTGTTGTTGGGGAAAAAGTTTTCAAAATACGTCAAATCGGCGACGCACTAGAATTTGAGAATGCAGATGCCAATTTTATTAAAGGATATTTTGGGCTAAATGATGATTTGCAAAAAATTCTTTCACAGATTAGAAAAGACAACCACATTGAAAGGACTGTCGAAACGTTTAAGGGCTTACGCATCCTCCGTCAAGATCCATGGGAATGCCTAATCTCTTACATTTGCGCTACATACAAGAATATTTCTGGAATAAAACAAATGATATTCAATCTTTCCAAAAGATTTGGAGATAGAGTAGTCTTTGACGGTTGCAATTTCTATACGTTCCCACCACCAGAACGGCTGGTAAAGGCAACGCAAAAGGAATTGGCTAAATGTAGTCTTGGTTACAGAGCCAAATACGTTTCCGAAACCGCAATTAGAGTTCATGAAAAATGTTTGGACTTTGAACACTTAAGTAACGTACCATATGAGAAGGCGAGGGAAGAATTGTTGGACTTTCCCGGTGTCGGTTTGAAAGTTGCAGATTGTGTTTTGCTCTTTTCGCTCGGAAAGCTAGAAGCTTTTCCCGTGGACGTGTGGATCAAACGGGTTATTCTAAAATACTATGTAAACCACTTTCGAAAAAAATTCATGCGAAAAATTTCAAGTAAAAAATCGCTCACCGGTTCAGAATATGAAAAGTTGAATTTGTTTGGGCGAAGCTACTTTGGGGATTATGCCGGTTATGCCCAAGAATATCTGTATCACTATGAACGTACGCAACGTTAGATTAAGCCCTTCTCTTTTAATTTTTCAGCGGCTTGATTCCCGCTGGTGGTCGTGATGGATATGGCTTCAGAAATGAGTTTCATTATGTTGGCATAGTTGTGCTGCTTCGTTTGGTCAATTGCTTCCTCAAGCTTTGCGTTCATCTTCTGAAAACTGGAAACTCCAGAAACATTTGCGGCAATGTTGACTTCTCGAATTAACGCGTTAAAGTATGCTATCAGAACCTTTTCCGCACCCGCAATTTCTTGGTCTCCCAAGTTGTCAAAAACCTCTATAAGACTAGCAGTTATGATTAGGTTTGACTTTATTTTCTCCGCGTAATGAAAAACTACTATGGCTTCCTTAATCTCTGACAAGGGCTTTTCTCTCACCAAGGATAAAACTGCAAGAAAGGATAAGCTTTGCGTGTTCAAGCTACTCGGAAGAAGCTCGCGCCTTCCATTTTTCCAGTCTTTTCATCACCTCTTCTTCAAGCCTTTCCTTAGAAATAACCCGACCCCTAACTATGACTTCTTCGCCGACGGCAATGCTTGGAGCGCTTCTAATGTCATAAGATAATCCTTCACTCAATCCTTCCTCAGTCGCCATATTCACCTCTCTGAAAAAAATGCCAAACTTTTGCGCAACTTCTGAAGCAATTATTTTAGCCACTGGACAGCCCGGACAAGTGGGTAATGTGAAAACCTTCAATTCCATGGGGCTTCTCCCCTAAACCTAACTATGGCTAAGGGTAGACTTTTTAAATCTTTCATGAATGTTTAGATGCGGAAAACGTTTAAATTAAATTGAAAACAGCATATTAAATGTGCATAGGCAAAGCGGGCCCGTAGCTCAGCTAGGTTAGAGCGACAGGCTCATAACCTGTTGGTCCCCGGTTCAAGTCCGGGCGGGCCCATCACTTTATTCATCAAAAAAGTTTGAATCCAATATTTTACTAGTTTGAATGCTAAAGCCCTGTTTATTCGGATTATTAGAGAACCAAATGGTGCAATCCTCATCTTACTTTCTATCTTTGGTTTCTTTGGGAAGATTAATGGTCGACTGAATCTTTCACGTGGGATGCCCAAGATTTTGCACCAGAAATCAAGCGCAGAATCATAGTTCATGTTGCTTTTTAATTGAATTCTGGCCATTATGAGATTTTCTAGATTCAGTGTTTCTAAGAATTTTTGAAAGAGCTTAACATAAGACGGATTTGAATTTATGAACTCAATTCTTTCCGTGGTTTTGGTAAAACGCTGTCTTCCTTCGCCAGCAAAGAGTCCAAGTCCAAAAAAGAAAATAGGTATGTCTTCTTCATTAAGGAAACGTTTGATTTTCAGTTTTCTCATGCCAGATTTTGATACTAAGAGATAATCGCTTTTTGCAATTACCCTTGCACCTTCTGGCAAGTGATTTTTAAGGTCTATCATTTATCATCCATTAAAGCTCGAGTCCTCGCTTCTTAAAGTTTAGGTCAACAAAAGAGGACAAAATGTTCAAATGTCTGTATCGAGAATTACAAATCGCCCCGGGCCCACCACAATGCAAACCGACGCGAACAGAGGATAGAAGAAGAGAATTGGATAAAATTGTTAGGAGATAAAACAGTTTCCTTGTCTCTACGACTTGGCCAATATACCAATTATGCTTTCAATTTCGCAACTAGGTTCGCAACTCGTTTTCCAAGTTCTTTGCAAGATTTAAGATTCTTTTCCCGTGGAGAACCTACGGCCGCAGCTCCATAGTGTTTGTCATGTGCCCGTCCTTGAACAACCATACCATGAACCAGCATGGATTGCAATATAGACAACAAGGTGGTTTCCGCGCCTGTTGCTGTTCCGCCCGAGCTTGTGAAGGCTGCGCCAACTTTTCCTTCGAGCTTTCCATGGATTTTTACCGATTTATCAATGAGGGCCTTAAGTTTGGCGGACATCTGCCCGTAATATGTTGGCGAACCCATTATGATTCCATCAGCCTCCAGCAAGTCTTCAAGGCTTGTTTGGTTAACCTTCTTTACAAGCACTTTTGTTGCTTTTATTTGCTTGGCGCCTTCGGCAATGGCAAGCGCCATCTTCTCTGTGTTCCCAGTTCTAGAATCATAAACAACCAGAATTTTTGCCACATGGACACCAATCGTAGATTTGGAATTCGCAGCTTAATAATTTTCAGATTCTAGGCGTTACATAACCGTTCCGAAACAACTTATTTTCGTATAGAAGATTGTTCCACAAGCTATAAGTGGTTAAAAAGCATATTAGATTTTTCGTGAGGAGAAAGGTAGACCCGTTTACGAGGGGAGAAAGGAGAGGGAAAAATTATTATTCTACCATTCTCCTCACACATTCCTCATTATGCATGCATATCTTGCTTTTAAACTTTTCTTTCAATCTCGAATTTAACCCCTCGAAAACCGCGTGTTTTAAGGTTTCTAGCCTACTGCTTGCTTTATTTCTTCCTTGAATTTGGCAGTGTTCATGAAAAAGGTTTGTATCGGTTTAGCTTTTACTATTAACCACCAGTTTTTGCGTTTTATCGACTCTTTAGGTTTTTCCCACTCGTTAATCAGTTCAATTTCTAATCTAGGCGCAACTTCTTTGATGGTTTCTTCGATCTTTTTTGCAAATTGGTAAGCGAATTGACAAATTGGACTGTAGAAAATTAATGCTTTGTTCCGATCTTCGGGTAATGGTGTATATTCTCCCATGGGTTTAACTGGTTCATAGCTACCGTCTATCAAAAAGTACAGCAGATTTCCGTTAGGCGTTGTAAGAAAACCATTTTTCTTGTAAAATTCAGGCATTGGCAGAAATTCTCCTGCATTGAAAGCTTTTGCAAGGATAAATTTGCATGGTCTGCTGCCGAGACAAGTCTTTCTCTGTTCTGCGTCTTGGATTAGGCTTTGCAAGAGTCTTGTACCTATGCCGAGTTTCTGTGCCTCTTCTGTTGGATTGTAGATGCAGTTTATCACGAGAACATTTTCTCGTCTAAAGGCTCTGGTTACGTCTGCTTCCTCTGGATAATAGAGTATTTGTGCAACTGGTTTATTGTTGTAGTATGCGATTTTTGCGCATGGTCCGCATTTTCTAAGCATTTCACGGAGCCATTGCCTTTTCAGCTTAACTCCTTCCTGATGAATTGGGTCGCTGAGCCTTTTTGATGAACAAACGCAAATAAGGTCTTCCACGTTTGAATCTTGAAGATTTTCAATTCTTATTTTTTCTTGCATGCGAAACCTAGCCTAGGACTAAGGATTAGTGAATTCTTTTATGATTTCGCCAATAGTCATTATTTTAGCATTGTAAACGGATTCCAGATATTTCAGTCCTTGTTCATGGTCTTCCTGTGTGAAGGCTTCGACGCCGTCTTTGGCTATTATTATTTTGTACCCTCTGAAAAAGGCATCTGCGGCTGTGTGCCTAACGCATATGCTTGTGTGTAACCCTCCTAGAATCACTGTTTTCGCTCCTTCGCCACGATGTAGGCTTCTCAACAGGGGTTCCAAGCCTGTTTCGTAGAAGCCGCTGTAGGTCCTCTTTTCAACAATGTAATCTTTTTCTGTAGGTCTCAGTTCAGGGATTACTTCCGCTCCTTTTGTGCCTTTTATGGCGTGTTTTCCCCATTTTTCAACAACTTCGAAGTCTTCGGGATAGTGGGCATCATTGCTGTAGATAACTGGTATTTTTTGTTTGCGCGCGGCTTCGATTAGCTTTTTTAGGTTTGGGATTATGTGCTTGGCTCTTTCGCATTTCAAATCTCCAGTGACAAAATCGTTGAGCATGTCAATTATTATTATAGCCTTATTATCCAAACAGGTTCACACCTTATCTCTTGAAGTTAAGTTATGCTTTACAACTCTAAATAAATCGATTTATGATTTATGATTTTTTCCTGTTTTGTACAAGAACAGCGTAGAAGGCAAAAATCAACTCGCATCTAAAATGTTTCATAGGCGAATATTGCAGGAATCCCACCTGTATGCAAAAATATTACGTTTTCCCGCTTTTCGAAACGACCTTGTTCCACCAAGTTTATCAGCCCAGTTATGGCTTTACCGGTGTATACGGGGTCTAGTAATATGCCTTCAATCTCCGCAACCTTTTTCATGGTGCCCTTCACTTCCTGAGTAAGTGCTCCGTATCCCCCTCGAACACAATCGTGTAAGATTGTAACGTCCCTCTGTGTAATCGACATCTCTAATTCAAGGAGTTTTGCACATCCATTCGCAATCTCTACTGTTGTATTGAGCAGCCAGTCGCCGTTTGGTTCGGTGGCTATGCCGATCAGATTGATTCCCATATTCGAAGCCTTATTCCCAACAATAAGTCCAGCTTGTGTTCCGCCTGAACCCACAGCGTGAACTATGTGATCAACTTTCAGGTTCATGCTTTTTGCTTGAGAAAGTAGTTCGAGGAAGGCATTAACATACCCAACTGAACCCAAGGGAGAGGAGAAGGGCACTACATAGGGAGTATATCCTTTCGCCTTCAACTCGTCAACAACTTTCTTGGTTATTGGGCCCATCTCGTGCGATTCTGCACGAAAGAATCTGATATCTGCACCGAAAATGTGGTCTATCAGCAAATTACCTGTATATTTTTCTGGTTTTTCACCACGTAAGAGCAGAACTGCTTTCATGCCAAGTTTTCTAGCGGCAACTGCGGTTGCGCATGCATGATTGGATTGGATCATTCCTCCCGAAACTATGACATTGGCTCCTTTTTTCGCGGCGTCGGCCATTTCAAACTCGAGTTTCCTAACCTTGTTTCCCCCAAGGACCAAGCCTGTTAGATCGTCTCTCTTTATCCATAGTTTTGGACCATCTAAAACTTTTGAGAGGCGAGACATCTCTTCCAATGGTGTTGGAAGATTAGCTAGCTTAACTCTTGGCAGTCTCTCAATTTTTGTTCTAACTTCCAATCTCCTTCAATCCTTAACTTTTCAGCCTTCAGCCTCTAAGGTGTACAGTCCGTTTGTGAACTTTTCCGCTTTGCGCTTTTGAACCAGAACTGTGTCTTCTATGCGAAAACCCCCGAAGCCCACAATGTATATGCCAGGCTCGAGTGTCACAACATTTCCAATCATCAGTTTGTCCTTGCTTTCTGGGCCTATCGTTGGTGCTTCATGAACTTCTAACCCTACACCGTGGCCGAGGCTGTGAACGAAATATTCGCTGTATCCAGCGTCCTCTATCACTTTTCTCGCTATTGCGTCTATGTCTTTTGCTTTTGCTTTCGGTTTTACAGCTTGGAATGCTTTTTCTTGAGCCAGCCTAACGGCTTCGTAGATTTTCTCTTGTTTTTCTGATGGTTTTCCCGCCGCCAGTGTTCTCGTCATGTCTGAACGATAGTGTTGGTATGTTGCTCCTATGTCTACAACCACCAAATCGCCTTTTCGGATTTCTCTGTCCAGACAGCCGCCATGGGGGTATGCGGAACGAACGCCAGAAGCCACTATAGTGTCGAAGGCTGTCCCCCACGAGCCTTTTCTCCGCATTACATATTCGATTTCCGCCGCAGCCTCATACTCTTTTATGCCCGGCTTTATGACTTCATAGGCGACTTTCATGCCTTCGTTTGTCAATTCTCCAGCTTTTCGCATAAGGTCAAGCTCTTCTTCATCCTTGACTTTGCGGAGTTCCGAGACAAGCGCGCTTTGCGTTTTCAGCCTTGTTTCACCCTTCAGTTTCTTTGCAAGATTGGGAAAGTATTCATAGCCTAGCATATCTACCGCAAGTCTTTTGATTCTCAAAGCCTTAACCTGAGCCGCTATTTTTTCCTCTATTTTTTCGCCGCGTTTCACCAACTCAACCTTGAAGTCTTTTCCTTCTGCTCTTGTTTGCTCGTAATTGGTGCCGTAAACGTAAATTGTGTTTTCACCCTTTCTGGGGATTAATAAGCATGTTGCACCTTCGAAACCAGTGAAATATATCAAGTTGTGTTCGTTGGCTATTAAAAATCCGTCGTAACCCTTTTTATCAAAGGCTAGTTGTTTCAGGCCTTCTATCCTTTTCAGAGTTCATTCACCTCGGAAAGAAAACTTTCTGGGTATTTCTTGCCTAAAACGTTTTTGCTTCAGCCGCCGCTCACTATAGGCAGTAATATTACGTGGTCTCCTTGTTTAAGTTTGGTTTCAACCCCGTTTAACTGGTTTAGCAAGTAGCCGTTCACTGTGATGATATAGTTTGATTTTACGTCCGTGCCTTTTGGTTCGTAAACAGCTTTTTTGAAGGGTTCTCCGTACTTTTCAGAAAGCATTCTTAGTAGGTCGGCGATTGAGGCTTCGTCTTTGATTTCAACTTCTTCCTCTCGCCCGCTGCCAATTATGTTTCTTATGTGGCCGAGGTATTCGACTTTAACTTTCAAGACTGACCCCTGAAGCTTCCAAAGTATCTAAGATTTAGAATGATTATTTATCCGTTTCAGTCAACTCTTCAAGAAAGGTTTAAAGTATTATTAATGTGAAAAGACATGATAATTCTTCCCGTTGGGAGTTTATAAGAATGAAAAAAGAAATCCCTGTTTCGGAAGGACTGAGGAACTTACCTATTAGACCTGTCTATCTAGTGTCATCTGAGCATAAAGGAAAAAAGAACATCATAGCCATCGGTATGTTCGCCTACTTTTCCGGAAAACCAACATTAGTTGGTGTGGGCATAGCTCCTTCCCGATACTCCTTTGATTTAGTTCGCCAAAGTGGAGAGTACGTAGTTAATGTTGTTGATGAGAAGCTTATGGAGGCTGTGCGAATTTGTGGAGAGAAATCAGGTCGGGAAGTGGACAAATTTGAATTAGCAAGACTCACCCCCGAAAAGGGAGTTAAAGTAAACGTTCCACTTATCAAAGAAAGCCCCGTGAGCATCGAGTGCAAAGTGGTTAAAGAGGTGGAAGTAGGAGACCACGTTTGGTTCATAGGCGAAGTGCTGGCGGCTCACGTTCGAGAACGCTACAACTGGAAAAAGGGCTTATTATTTAAGTGGAGAGGCGAAGAGGGATTCTACTACAAGGTAGGAAAGAAAATAGGCAAATACTAGAACGAACAGCTTTTTCACGCCGCCACTAAAGTTTTATTTATTTCTATACAAAGGCAAGCTATCTGAGCGGAAGACATCTTGACCTTCAAGTATCCTAAACATGTCCGTTTTGTTTGCAAGAGATGTGCCAAGTGCTGCGGTGACACTGAAGAAAGGGTTAGGCAGATTCTTCTCTTGAAGATTGAGGCTGAACGCATATCGCAGAGGACTTTGAAAGGCATTTGTGAGTTCGCCGAAAAAATTGAAGGCTCAGAACCCTATGTTTACCGGATGAAAAAGACTGATGATGGAAAATGCGTATTTCTAAAAGACAACCTATGTTCTATCTATCCAGCAAGGCCGCTAATCTGTAGGTTTTATCCGTTCCAACTCAAAAACATCGGAAATGGCAGATTTGTGTTCACTTATACTGATGAATGCCCTGGTATTGGAGATGGTTCTCAACTCAAAAGAAGCTTTTTCCAAAAGCTTTTCCAAGAATCTGTGAAGACAATGCCGAAAGTTGCAAGGAAGCGATAAAAATTTTAAGTAATTATTTGTTTACCTAACATTATGAAATCAAAAGTAAAGGTTTTGGCAATAATCGGCTCTCAGAGGAAAGATGGAAACTCCTATTTGCTGGCTAAGAAGGTTCTTGAATCCGTCAAGGCTGATTATGAAATAACTCAATTGGCTGATAAGGAAATAGATTTTTGTAATCTCTGCGAAAAGTGCATAAAAAATGATTGCGTTTTGGAAGATGATTTCAATCGGATATATGAAAAGATGAAAAATGCAGATGCCATAATCTTCGCTGTCCCTAAATACCTTTTCTTCCCGTCAAAATTTTTGTCCTTCCTAGAAAGACTAGCTAATGTAGGTCATATGCGAAGGCACATGGGGTATAAGCGAACCTACGTGAACCCTGACTACAGGCTTTTCTCAGGGAATAAGCCTTTTTGCTTTTTCGCTGTTTCCGGTGATGGTAAAATTGAAAAAGAAACGTTAAAAATTGTTACAGAGTATATCGAGGGTTTAGGATTGAAATTAGTTCATCACGGTCTGCCGCCTTTCCTTGGAGTTAGTGTCAAAGGTGGCGAGGGAATAGGTGAAGTTCTCAGCAACAAAAAAGGTATAGAGGAATGCAAAACGCTGACAAAGAAACTCGTTGGTTCAATTAGCAAGAGCAATCAGCTTCCATTAAAAGGAAGGGTTAGAACTAAGAAATCAAAGTGATAGAGTGAATACATCGGGAATTCCAAAGACTGACTATTCGGAGATCGCGAAATATTATGATAAGGTAAGACCTAGCCTTGTTGACGTTTGGTTGCCAAAAATCGTTGAATATGGAGAAATTGAGGCGAACTGCGCTGTTTTGGATGTTGGATGCGGCACTGGAAGGTTTCCGCTAAGCTTATCATCCGTGAGAAGTTGCATGTTTTGTGGCTTGGAACCCTCGATTGAGATGTTGCGGCAAGCTGTTGCGAAGGATATGTCTAGGCATATCCTGTGGGTTCGAGGGGACGGACAAAGGTCACCGTTCCGAGAAAACCTTTTTGATTGCGTCTATATGACGTTAGTTATTCATCACATAGAAGACAAGGAGATGGCTCTCCGAGAAATCTATCGCGTGCTAAAGAAAGACGGAAACTGTGTGATCATGACAAACTCGCACTCTCGAATTAAGAAGCATGTTCTCCGCGATTTTCCAGGAGTGCTTGCAATAGATTTGAAGCGGTTTCCATCTATCCCTTGGCTTAAGAAAATCATGACGACGGTCGGCTTCAGAGATGTTCATCATCATATACTTCGACATGACAGAGGATACATATCTACAAGTGAATATCTGGAAAGGGTTAGAAACAAGTACGTATCAACTCTGACTCTCCTCAGTGAGGAAGAGTTTCAAAGAGGTTTAAGGATTTTTGAGAAAAGGGTCAAGAGAAAATATGGAGATCAAATAAAACAGATCGACAGATTTGTTTTCGTTGTGGGGCAGAAGTAATCTCTCCTGGCCCTTGGCCTATAATAAAACACACGTACAGGCACCCATACCAAGTATAGGTGTGTATAGTCAGCAAGATTTTCCAATAAACTGAGAGCCTTCTGACAACTATTAGGCCATGAATAGAGGGAACATCCAACCCACCGCACACGAAAAGCCCATACTAACCGATAATTCTTTTATGTTTCTCAAACAGTCTAGTTTCAAGGTGTCCTTAACGATGTTTGATAAGCACAAGCTGAACGAAATTCGTGAACGTAAGGAAAAGTGGGAAAGGGAAACTGTTTCTAAAAGTTTTGAAAAACTTCCGGAAAGGGGCGAATTCTCAACACGCTCAGACATCCCTGTTAATAGAGCTTACACTCCTCTCGACATTACGGATTTTGACTATCTTCGAGATTTAGGTTTTCCAGGCGAATACCCCTACACACGCGGCGTTTATCCAACAATGTACCGAGCAAGATTTTGGACCATGCGCCAGTACGCAGGCTTCGGCACAGCCGAGCAAACCAACCAACGCTTCAAATACCTACTAGACCATGGCCAAACAGGCCTAAGCGTAGCCTTTGACTTCCCAACCCAAGTTGGGTACGACTGCGACCATCCAATGGCGCGTGGCGAAGTTGGAAGAGCAGGCGTCAGCATAAATACACTCCGCGACATGGAAACAGTCTTTGACGGAATTCCCCTTGACAAGATTACGACTTCCATGACGATCAACGCGCCTACAAACGTTTTGCTTGCCATGTACATCACAGTTGGACAGAAACATGGCCTCCAACAGTCGAAGCTCGGCGGAACAGTTCAGAACGACATTTTAAAGGAGTACGTAGCCAGAGGCATGTATATTTTCCCGCCTAAATCATCAATGAGGCTGGTTACCGACATATTTGAATATTGTTCACAAAACATGCTCCAATGGAACACTATCAGCATAAGCGGCTACCACATAAGAGAAGCCGGAGCCACCGCTGTCCAAGAAATAGCCTTCATACTTGCAAACGCAATTGCATACGTGCAGGCCGCCATTGACAGAGGCTTAGACTTAGACAAATTTGCAGGCAGATTATCCTTCTTCTTAGCAGCCCGCAACAACCTCCTAGAAGAAGTCGCTAAGTTCAGAGCCGCAAGGAGATTATGGGCCAAAATAATGCGGGAACGTTTCGAGGCAAAAAACCCTGCGTCATGGATGCTCCGCTTCCACACCCAAACATCAGGCGTCTCCCTAACAGCTCAGCAACCCTACAACAACATAGTTCGGGTAACCTTACAAGCTTTGGCGGCTGTTCTTGGCGGAACTCAATCATTGCACACAAACTCATTCGATGAAGCCTACGCCCTGCCAAGCGAGCAAGCAGTAACAGTTGCCCTCAGAACTCAACAAATAATTGCCTATGAAAGCGGTGCAGCTGACACTGTCGACCCGCTTGCTGGCTCGTATTATGTAGAATATTTAACGAGCGAGATTGAGGAGAGAGCCGCGAAATACATTGAACAGATAGACGCCATAGGAGGCGCTGTTGCAGCAATTGAAAAGGGATTTATGCAGCGTGAAATTACAGAAAGTGCCTACCGCTTTCAGAAGGAGGTTGAGGCCAAAAAAAGAGCCATTGTCGGAGTCAACGAATTTGCAACTGAAGAGGAAGCTCCGATAAAAACGCTGCGAATAGACCCAGAAATTGAGAAGAAGCTTGTTGAACGCCTAAAACAGATAAAACAGCAAAGGAACATGGATAAAGTGAAAGAAGCCTTAAACAAGTTACGAGGTGCCGCTGAAAATGAAAACGTGAACCTTATGCCATTCATATTGGAAGCAGTTAAGGAGTACTCAACTCTCGGCGAGATTTGCGACACTTTACGCGAAGTTTTTGGCGAGTATAAGCCGCCTTCCATATTTTAACCTATGACGAAAAGGACTTCGCCTTCGCTCACTGACGAACCATCAGATACATTCACTTCTTGGACTGTTCCAGCTTTTGCGACGGTAATCTCGTTCTCCATTTTCATAGCTTCAATGACGCAGAGAACCTGACCTGCTTTGACTTGGTCACCTTTTTTGACTTTGACTGAGATGATTTTGCCTGTCATGGGTGCTGTTATGGCGCCTTCCACAACTTGTCTTTGCGCTACAGCTTTCTTTGCGGGTGTTAATGGGGTTGGTTCAAAAGTTGTTAATGCCACTCTGGCCGTTGGAGTCTTCACTTCGGCTTTGAATGCTGCTTCTTCAACTTTTATTTGGAAGGGTTTTTCACGGTCAATTTTGGGCAACTCTATCTGGTATGCTTTGTCGTTTATTTTTATGGAAAACTGCTTTTCCAATTCTAGTTTGTAAGCTTGCAACTCTACGGTTAGGGTTTTATCATCAAATTTTACCGTGAAGGATTTTTCGCTTGTTTTTGTCAGTTCGATTTTTCTGGGTTTGTCGTCTATGAATATTTCGTAGGTTGGCATTGTCATGCACCGTGTTCGGCTAGGCTTTGTCTACCAGCTAAAACCCAATTGGATGTGGCAATTTTGGCTTTGGTTGGTATCAGTGCTTTTATTCCCCGCGAACTTGTCACGTATGCGGCGACAGCAACCGAAACTGCTGCAACTTCTTCAAGTTCCATAACTCTTTCAGGCTGAATTCCCGTTTTGGCTTCTTCTCGTTTAGCTTTTCTCTTTTTGAAAAATTCTAGGGCTGTTTGGGGAAACAAGGCGTATGTTATTTTATCTTCTTCGCTTCCTATGTATGGTTTCACGTCTTCTGGTATCTTTTCCAAGGCTGGTTCTAAGAGGTCTGCTGGACGGGTTGTTACGGGTTCTTCGTCGCCAATTATCTTCTTTTTCACTTTTGGGTCTATGGGGGCTGGTGGTCTTCCATACAAGCCTTTCACGTAATCCTTTATTTCTTTTGGTACCATACTGTAACGTTTGCCAGAAATAACGTTGAGAACCGCTTGGATGCCGACAAGCTGGCTTGTGGGCGTAACTAATGGCGGATAGCCGAGTTCTTTTCTGACTTTGGGAACTTCTTCGAGGACGTCTTTCAGTCTATCTTGTGCTTTTTGTTCTCTTAGTTGTTCGAGGAGGTTGCTGAACATTCCGCCTGGGATTTGGTGAACTATGATGGAAGCGTCTACGTGTTCAGCTTTTGGGTCGATCAGCTTTAATGGGTCATAGTATTTTTCCCGGAGTTCTCTAAAGTACTCTGCAATTTCGTTTAGGAGTTCTATGTCAAGTTTTGGGTCGTATGGTGTTCCTTTTAGGGCTGCTACAACGGATTCGACTGGAGGCTGTGATGTGCCCCATGCTAGTGGCGAGAAGGCTGTGTCCAGTATGTCTACGCCTGCTTCGCATGCGCGTAGGTATGTCATCATTACCATGCCGCTTGTGCTGTGGCTGTGAAGGTGGACGGGTAGTCCTACTTCTTTTTTTAGTGCGGTTATGAGTTCGTAGGCTGGTTGGGGTGCGAGCATACCTGCCATGTCTTTTATGCAGATTGAGTCGCAGTTTAGTTCGGCTAGTTGCTTTGCGAAGTCTACGTAGTATTGTGTGGTGTGGATGGGGCTTATTGTGTAGCAGATTGTTCCTTGAGCGTGTTTACCCTCTTTTTTGACGGTTTTGATGGCGACTTCCATGTTTCTGATATCGTTCAGGGCGTCAAAGACTCGGAATATGTCTATGCCTTTTTCTGCTGCTTTTTCAACGAAATTTATGACAACGTCGTCTGGATAGTTTCGGTAGCCCACTACGTTTTGTCCGCGGAGCAGCATTTGGAGTGGTGTTTTTTTGATGTGGCGCTTGAGTTGGCGGATGCGTTCCCATGGGTCTTCGGCTAAATAGCGTATTGCAACGTCGAAGGTTGCTCCTCCCCACATTTCGAGTGAGAAGAAGCCTACTTGGTCGATTTTTTCGGCTATTTGGAGCATTGTGTCAGTGCGCATTCTAGTGGCCATTAGGGATTGGTGTGCGTCTCGGAATGTTGTGTCGGTAATTCTGACTGGTTTTGGCAGTGTGGTTATACCCCCTCTATATAGGTTGAAATGGGGAGTAGAAAAATTAAGTGAAGCGGTATTAATTCATTTAGGTGTTAAGAACTTCCTTGCATTAATGACTGCTTCATGGAAGAGAAAAACGTTTTTCATTGTCAGTTAATAAAACGTGTCCTTTGCTAATTTGAATCTGTAATTCACCATTATAATTCACAAATTATAGGTATTAGGCGGAACATAAGATCACAAAACTGGTGTTGCTGTTAGCATGTCACAGAAGCTTAGAAAGATCATGGTAGAGAACATAGTAACCGTCAAACCAGATGATACTGTGAAGAAAGCGGCTGAACTCATGAATAAACATGAAATAGGCTGCGTCATTGTTGTTGATCAGCGAAAACCTGTTGGCATTGTTACTGAACGGGACATGATAAAACGGGTTATATGCAAATCAATAGAACCAGAAAAGGCAAGGGTTCACGATACAATGTCGAAGCCCTTGATTGAAGTTTCACCCAATATGTGTGCTGGTGATGCTGCTAAGCTTATGCTCGAGCGGAACATAAAGAAATTGCCAGTAGTTGAGAACAGGCGACTTGTGGGTCTGGTTACTTTAACAGATCTTGTTCGTTCTGATGGTGTTGTTGAATTTCTTAACGGACTTGCTCTAAATGGCGTTTCACAGCGCTTGAAGAAGGTGGTTGATATTTATTTTGATGCCGCAAAGCAGCATCGGAGAAGGTGTCCTCTTGTAGTTAAAGATGGCTTTTCTATGGGTTGTCAGGTTGAAAAGTGCATGTGGTGGACTGGAGACGAGTGTGCAGTCACTAGGTTATCTAGGCAAATGGAGTGCATGCAAATAAACAGGTAGATAACGCAACACGGATCATTGATCTCATAGTGGTATGTTTCCGTGTTTTCCGGTTGGGCGTGGTTCGCGTTTTGTTGCGAGGCTTTCGAGTGCGCTTATGAGTTTTGGTCGGGTTTCTGCGGGTTCGATGACTTCGTCTATGTAGCCTTTTTGTGCGGCTATGTATGGAGACGCGAATTTTCGACGATATTCGCTCACGAGTTCATTGCGTTTTTGTTCTGGATTTTTGGCTTCGCTGATTTCTTTGCGGAAGATTATGTTTATTGCTCCGTGGGGTCCCATGACGGCGATTTCGGCCGTTGGCCAAGCGTAGTTTATGTCTGCGCCTGAATGCTTTGATCCCATGACATCGTACGCGCCGCCGTAGTCTTTGCGGAGTATTACGGTGATTTTGGGCACGGTTGCCTCGCAGTAAGCGTACAATAGCTTTGAGCCGTGTTTGATTATGCCTCCGTGTTCTTGGTCTGTGCCTGGTAGGAAGCCTGGGACGTCTACGAATGTGATTATTGGGATGTTGAAACAGTCGCAGAACCGTATGAATCTTCCTGCCTTCATTGCGCTGTTTATGTCTAGGGCTCCTGCGTAGTGTGTGGGCTGGTTGGCTACTATGCCTATGGTTTTGCCGTTTAAGCGTGCAAATCCGATTACTATGTTCTGTGCCCAAAGGGGTTGGATTTCGAAGAATTCGCCGTTGTCCACTACGCGGCTGATGATTTCTTTAACGTCGTAGGGCTTGTCCGGGTCTTCTGGAAGTATGCGGGCTAGGGCTTCGTCCGTGCGGTTCGGGTCGTCTGTTGGCTCCGTTGCAGGCGGGTCTTCTAAGTAGTTGCCCGGCAGATAGCTTAGCAATTTTTTGATGATTTGGATGCATTGTTCTTCGTCTTTGGCTATGAAGTGGGCGACGCCGCTTGTTTGAGAGTGAACCATTGCTCCGCCGAGCTCTTCGAATGTGACTTCTTGTCCTAGAGCGGCTTTGACTACGTCTGGGCCTGTGATGAACATGTGGCTTGTTTTGTCAATCATGATTACGAAATCTGTTAGGGCTGGCGAGTAGACTGCTCCGCCTGCGCATGGGCCCATGATTGCGCTTATTTGTGGGATTACTCCTGAGCTTATGACGTTGCGAAAGAAAATGTCACCATAACCAGCTAGGCTTGCCACGCCTTCTTGTATGCGTGCACCGCCAGAATCATTTAAGCCTATGACTGGAGCGCCGGTTTTTAGTGCTAAATCCATCAGTTTGCAGACTTTTTTTGCGAACATTTCGCCCAATGAACCGCCGAACACTGTGAAGTCTTGCGAGAAGACATAGACAAGTCTGCCGTCTATTGTGCCGTAGCCTGTTACTACGCCGTCGCCAAGGAACTTCTTATCAGCAATACCAAACTCAGTGCACTGATGAACGACAAACTGGTCGAGTTCATTGAAACTGCCTGGGTCGAGCAGAAGTTCAATGCGTTCTCTGGCGGTTAACTTGCCTTTTGCGTGTTGCTCTTCGATGCGTTTTTGTCCACCACCGAGTTTGGCTTTTTCGCTTAATTCGCGTAAACGTTTAATCTTCTCATCAACCGAAGGTTCCTTAATCGTAACCATCCAAATCCCTCAAATTGCTAGGTATTATTTAGTAACGTATATTTAGAACATACGGAGATTTCGGATAGATTCGCACTTTCATTCTAAGGTTATGAAGAGGCAAAATTTACTTATCGAGGATAAACGTAATTTATTTTGAGGATGACTATGCCAAAATGCGAACAATGCGGGAAAGAGATTCAGTTGCCTTTTGTCTGCACTTATTGTAAGAAAACATTCTGTGAAGAGCATAGGCTTCCAGAACAACATCAATGCTCAAGTCTACCTAAAGATCCAAAGTTTTGGTATCAAAAGAAAAAATCTGTAGAGGAACAAGACCTTCGGAAAGTGATGCATGGAGGTGAAGTTTGCCCAAGATGCAATTCACCGGATATTTCGGTCTGGTGTTTTGATGAAGGGAAAGCAAACTATGAATGTAATATATGCCGTCACAAGTGGGTTCAAGTGAGGAATGTGAAAGCATGGCTCAAAGAAAAGATGTCAAAAGAATTGCAGAAGGCTAAATTGGAAGAAATGTGCCCAAAGTGTCGTTCGTTTGGCTCTGTCCTAAGTTTCAACAAAGAAACAGTAACTTATCAATGTGAAAAGTGCCATCACAAGTGGATTCAACCTCGAAAATCAAATGAATGATTAGTGTATGTTGAGGATTGCTTTGAGAAAGCGTTTGGTTTTTTTGTTGTTGGCGCAGCGTTGGGTTTTTATGCTTCTCAAAGAAACTGCCTAATAGCCTTCGTTACAAGCAGTTACATGACCTTCTGGACAGCCATAGAGATTCTAAGTGGATTCATAGCCTTAACCGGAATCATAATCGCACTGATCGGTCTGATCAAGAAAACGTAAATTTATCACTTCATTAATGAAAGGTAGAAGACGTGTTCTGCTGTTCCTTCTATATTTACAAAACCGCCTTCCCTGTATCCCCGCTTGTGACAAATAGTCAAAGCCGCCGGATGATGCGCATAAAAAACAATCCCGTCATAACCCTTACTTTGCATATACTCTTCGAAAAACTCAAAAAACCCCTCACCATAACCTTTCCCCCTATACTCATCCAAAAGCCAAACCTCATGCAACTCAACAAAATCCCTCCTCCCACCGAGAAGTCTCCGCAACGTTTCCCGATCCTCTTCATCTCTAGGGTCGCCCGTCCTATGCTCCTCAGTATTACTCTCATGCCAAATGGCATGCCCAACAATCTCACTGTTCCTTCGCCAAACAATAAGATTAAGCAATCCCTTTCTGAGAAAAGTCTCTAACCAATCAAGCTCTCCCTCTTTCTCATACCGTCCAGCCCTCTCCAGATATCGCTTAAACTCGTCAAAATCACAACCAACAACAAACCGCAACGACTCACCTTTCATTCGCATAGAAAGATCTCCAACAAAAACACGCCTTATCTCACCGTCTTCCAACCTAAGAACCAACGCCCCACCACCGTCAACATCCAAAGCCAAACCACACAACCTATCATTTTCACTTACAACTTCCACTTGGCGACCAAGAAAGCCCGCGTATACTTTCCATTTCTCCAAAACAGGATCAAAGCCTTCCTTGGAAAACTTTGTGTAAACGTATTCCAATTTTTCAAGCAAGATCTTGAACAACTCTTCCAGATCAACCTTCCGCCCAAGCTCACACTCAAGAGAAGTAGCACTTTCCCGAAGTTCCTCCGGCAAAGCCTTTTCCAAATCAAAATTAGCGTTAACTCCAACACCCACTACAACGTAATTGACATTTTCGCCTGTCGAGTTCATTTCTGCAAGTATGCCGCAAACCTTTCGCCCATTAACCAGCACATCATTTGGCCACTTAGTCTCCACACGCAGCCCATACAGTTCACGCAGAACCTCAGCAACAGCCAAACCAGCCACGAAAACAAGCTTAACCGCTTCTATTGGCTTAAGCTTAGGCCTAAGAATAAGTGAAAACCATAAGCCACCCTTCGGCGAAACCCATTCTCTACCTAGTCTTCCACGTCCAACCTTTTGAGTTTCCGCAATAACAACTGTTCCATCAGGAGCTCCTAGCGTAGCTAATTCTTTAGCCCAATCACTTGTCGAATCAACAACCCGACTGAAAAATATGTTCTTTCCAAAGCGTTTAGCGCGCAGGTCTTCCTGAATCCTATCTACATCTGTCTTCATCGACAAACCTACAGTCTTTCAACAAGCTCCAAAAGAACACCCTTCGTGCTCTTCGGATGAACAAAAGCAACTTTCGCTCCCTCAGCACCCATCCGAGGCTTATCATCAACGAGCATCACGCCCTTCTGCTTGAGCTCTGCCAAAACCGCCTCAATATCCTTAACCCTCACCGCAACATGCTGAATGCCCTCTCCACGACTATCAAGAAACTTCGCAACTGGGCTGTCGCCGCCAAGCGGCTCTAAAAGCTCTATCCGAGTTTCGCCACCTGTAGAGAGAAACGCCACCTTAACTTTCCGCTCCGTCAAAACATGAACACCATCAAGCTTGAAACCCAAAACATCACGATAAAGGCTTATAGCTTCATCCAAATTTTTCACGGCAACACCCACATGGTCCACACCAACAAACATCCATATTTCAACCCCTTTTTCGAACATTAAATGCCATAGTAAACACGTTATAAAAAAGTTTCTAGATTCTTCCAATATCGGTTTATAAAAATAATCATCGAAATTTCTATATGAATTCTCCTTCTGGCTTGGATAAATATCGGTTTAAAATATCGAAGTTAAGACTTGATTCTCTGTCCTTTCTGGAAACCTCCCCCAAAATGAATCTAAAAAAGATTTTGAATCGATAACTAGGGAAAAATAAAAAATGGAAATATAGAAGAATGTTCTACTCGATTTTTGCTTGTTGTTGTTCTCTTTTCTTCATTTCATTGGCGACGTATTCAAACCACTCAAATGACTTTGGCATATTGTACTGTTTTCTCCAACCATATGCCAGAGGCTTCAATTTTTCCCATGCAAGTACAATTCCATAGCCAAAGAAGTCATCAACCAATCTAATGTCTACAAATTTTCTGTGCACAAGAAGACCTATTCCATTAAAGAACCACCCGATTCTGTCGATGTCTTCCCAGACTTGCGAGATTTGTGGATGTTTTTCATAGCGCGCTTGTGTATCTAATCTCCGATATCCTTACTTAGAAGGGCTTCCAGATACGACGATATAGTACGGCCACCATGTATGGAGAGGCACCCTTTTTCTGTCAGCTTTCTTCCTTGTTTTCGCTAATGGTATCAAGTCCTTTAGCTCGTAGGCGAGTCTGTTTGCATCATCGATTCCTAATGGCAGGACAATGTCCACATGCCGTGGTATCACCAGTTTTAGTTGCCCCTTATCGTCAACTTCAACAGACTTTATGTCGCACAATTCGACATCCGAGGGAATAGTTGTCTGGAGAACGAACCCGAGGGTTTTTCTGAGTAATGGATCCTTCTCAATGGCATCTTCAAGTTTTGCCTTACCTCCCTCCTTCAGATCAACATCAATCCAGTCTTTATGGAGCCTCACGACAAAATCGGGCTTGTCAATAACCAGAATTGGATCTTTCTCCATCAATGCCACCTCTATTAAGCTACTTATGTGTGTTTCGCAAGTTAAGTTTTCCCGTCAATATAGCCCACGCTAAACCCAGGTTACACTAGCTGTAAATGCCGAAAAACTCAGCTAAAAAGAGAGAGAAAAGGGAAAATGCGGAAGACGGCGGAGACATCGCCACGTTTAGGTGGGTTCAAGTCCTATCCCCCTATCATTAAACCGAGAGTTTGAACGCCGTCCTGACTAGGGCACAATGGTAGCCCGGGATACGTGACTTATCTTGTTTAAATTTCTGACTTCGGATTAGTAACAACCGTTATTGAGAGCTTTTCTGAAGTTTTTTGGATATCCTCTCTACTATCTCTTTGTAGAAGTCTCCGAAGGTCTTGTAAAGAAGCTTGGCCAAGTCATAGAGAATCAATAGGAAGAAGACGAAAATTATTAATGCACCCAACCTCGAAACCCACTCGCCCACGTAAGTGCTGAGTTGGGGAGGCAAATATACCCAAAGTAGTGCGGTGAAAACTATGTAGAGACAATCAACTAGCATATGCTTAAGCGTGGTTTCCGTAATTCCGACCGCACCTACTAGTCGCCTGGCTATGATGTCAATCATGGCTTTCAAAGCCATCATTATTCGATATCCGAAAAATATGATCATAATCAAGTTTAAGGTTGTTAAGAGATGATCTGAGCTCAGTGCCAGACCATTAAGACTTATCAATGTAATGCCTGAGACTGCTGGAGCAAACATATTAACAATGAGGAGTGATAAACCCAGTTTAATGGAATTGGAGATTAGGCTTTCAATTTTGCTGCTTATCTCTTTTCTCTCGATAATAATCTCCGGTTTGGGCTCTCTTCTGACCCTTTCCAGTTTACTTTCTCCTCTTCTCATCTTGTAAGCAAGCGCTAACGAATAACATAAGTAGAATACAGGGACCACGGCTAGATAGTATAAGCCAAGGATGGGAAATGAAAGAAGCGATGTTATGAAAACTACGAATAATCTTACATCTCTTGTTGCAGGTATCTTTCTCAACTTCTCGGTGCTTACGCCTAAGCTACTCAAATTGTGAGTTACGTAGCTTACGAATATCACGTTAGCAGCTGCAAGTATGGCAAAAAAAAGGGTGAAGTCGTCTATAATCGGCAAAGATAATGTTAACCCTGCTACTATGGCGATGTCTGAAATGCGATCTAACACCGAGTCCAAGTATCCACCCCACGGCGTGGCTTTTGCGAAAAGCCTTGCAACTTCACCATCCACTCCATCTATTATAGATGCTAGTTGCACAAGTAAACCTCCCAAAATGAATGCTCTCATCGCTAACAGAAGACTTGCCAATAAGCCAAGAATGAAGGATACTAATGTTACTGTAAGCGGTTCTATCCTGAAGCCTCTTCGATACACCATGATCGAAATGCGTGTGGATATTGGCCTGTTAAGGTATCTAGAGACCAATCCATCTTCAGTTTTAGTAAGTTCCTTTCTCAGTATTTGCCAATAGACCTCCCTTGCTTCAACCAAGTCTTCAGGTGTATCCACATCTTTCCACAGTCTTCCCGTAACATCCACATAATCTACTTCGCCATCGGCGGCAGCCAAGTTAAGTGCATCAGCTATGGTAGCCTTACAACCAAAGTTTTCTATTGCCCTTTCTATATATGCCTTTGAATTCTCGCGACACAATATTATCCCTGTGTCTATCCCGTACTGAGGAGGGAGGATCTTATCAGCATGCACTACTGCTTCCCCTTTTAATGCAAGCTTAAGTCCTTCTCTTGCTTCGGCTTGCGAAGGGTTCTTATCGAGACAAACAGTGAAGGCTGCTTGGCTCCTAAGTGATAGTACTCTATCAAGTATTGATTGTTCAAATATGTGATCGGACATTAAGACGAGAAAGGAGTTTGCTTCTAGACGCTTTGTTGCTAGGCTAACGCTATACAAATTTCCGAATTCTTCAACGTCAGTTTCTATTAGTTCTGCTTTTCCTTTCAGCTTCTTCTCGAATATGTTCTTGAATTCAGGTCTTATCACGACAAGTGTGTGGGGCGGATTAGTCTTCTCGATCTTTTTCATGATACAGTCTAATATTGTTATGTTAGGCTCTAACTCCATGAAGCATTTATGGATCTTGCTAGAGTAAGGCTCAAGCCTTGAAGCTACTCCACCAGCGATAATAACTACTGGAAACATGAGCAACTCAAGTGCATATCATAAACCGAGAGTTATAAGGTTTAGTCGTAAAAAAGAGAATGGGTAGACTCGGAAAAAAGGTCAAATTCACTCGAGTGTTACCTTTGTTGTCTTTGCCTAACGAAGAAACTTTTGTCTCATAAAGTCTATACTTTCCTTTAACCCTGCAAAACTGTGGCACTCAATGATCAAAGGTTTCTCGCTCCTCCAGTCTTTCATTCTCCTAAACACTTCTATGAAGTCTATGCTTCCTTTTCCAATAGGTAGATGTTCGTCTTCCCTGCCATTGTTGTCATGGAGGTGCACATTGACGATAAATTTGTCCAGCAATTTTGTGAAACCCTCAATCTTCCCGATGGTGTTAGCGTGACCTATATCAAAAGTCAATTTACATCCGACATTCTCAATAAGAAAGTTTATTTGCTCTGGGTATCCAGCAAGAACATAATCATTGGATTTGTGGTCATTTTCTATCGTGAAAACCATGCCCAAATCATTAGAAACTTGGTTAATTTTTCTTAAAGAATCTATAGCATTTTTCACGGCCTTTTTAACAAGTCTCTGTGGATGGTCTCTCGATAAACGGCCGACATGAGAAGCAAGCAATTCAGCATCAAACTTGGCTGCAAAACTTAACGCTTTCAAAACAGCTTTCTTAGAGGCCCTCTTAAGGAGCGGGTTTACGCTCGCCAAATTAATGTCAATATTAGGAGCATGAACAAAATATTTGAAATCGTAGGAGTTTAGCAAATTTTTGATTTCGAGCACTTTATCGGTTTTAGAAAGAGCCACGAGCAATTCGAGTCTATCCAATTTAAGTTCAAGAACACGGATCTTCAGCTTAGAAGCGAAATTTAAGAGATTCTCAAGTGGCCCTCCCAAGCTTGGATAATCAGCCACGCCTAAAATCATGTCTTTCATAGCCTCACTGTCTCTTTAGCCCAGTAAAGCTTTTTTAAATGTCTTTCTCATGAGCTTAATGGTTTTCCTTTCACACTTTGAGAGATAATTTAAGGAAACTTGCATGCTACTTTCTAAAATGAGAAAAGTTCGGTTTTCGGCTTCTTAAAGTGGGGAGTTTCAACTGGAAAAAGTAAATAATCCTACCACTCCATAACTGAACCCGAGAGTTTGAACAATGCCCTGACTTGGGTTGATGGTAGCCCGGGAGAGATTCGAACTCTCGCCAAGCATAAATAGCGCACGGTTTCACTGGTAAATTGGTGCTGAAATCCCTTCCCCAACACCTTCATCCAAAAAGGTCTACCTAAAGTTTCTTAAATGCAGCTTCTGTTCTGACCCCCATAACAATCATACAATGCCATACATGAAACCATTCCACGACTTACATAGCAGAAAATCATCAAAAAACATACACTTTGCTCCAACAAAGCAATCTCCACGGCATATTTGAAGCCTAATAGAGGGGCCTAGCACCGTTGCACGCACACACAAACATTTAGCAGCCCACAATAAGTTCCCCTAGCTACGACACTAGCATCCCACAACTTCAACTACACAAACCCTCGCATCCTTGATGCATCATTTGTACATAGAGGTTGGCCACTCTATTAGATCGTCGAATCATGGTCACCCTAGAGCCCCCCACCATACCATCACACCTTCCATTTTCAACCACTAAACTTTTTAGTTGACATTATTTTCTGGACAGTCCTTTTCCAACTTCCAGCGGCAATTCTACTTCTATTTAAGAAAGTTTGGAAAAACCATAAAGGTTAGGTCATAAAACTAAGTTCTTTCTAATAGGTGAACAACTGAATGGAAAAATATAATCACGACATAATTATTGTCGGAGCCGGCCTTACTGGTCTTAGAGCTGCAGTTGCCGCTGCTGAAATCAACAATAAACTAGACATAGCCGTAATTTCGAAACTTCACCCAATCCGTTCACACTCTGTCTGTGCACAAGGCGGAACAGCAGCAGTAACGCAAGAAAAAGACTCATACGAACTACACGCTTTTGACACGGTCAAAGGAGCCGATTTCCTAGCAGACCAAGACGTTGTAGAAGTTTTCGTCAGAAGAGCACCTAAAGAAATCGTAACAATAGAGCATTGGGGATGCCCATGGAGCAGAACCCCGGATGGAAAAATAGACCAACGCCCATTCGGCGGCCACACCTTCCCAAGGGCGTGCTTCGCAGCTGACATGACGGGCTTTCATGAAATGCACGCATTGTACGGAAAAGCCACATCCTATAACAACATAAAATTTTACGACGAATGGTTTGTCACCTCCCTCATATTTGAAGACAGCACTGCATCAGGCTTGACAGCCATAGAACTAAAGACAGGTGAAATGCACGCCTTCCAAGCCAAAGCCATCATAATGGCAACTGGAGGCCATGAACGAATATACGAATTCACAACGTTCTCCCACACAACCACAGGAGATGGGATGGCTATGGCCTACCGTGCAGGCACACCCCTAGAAGACATGGAATTCGTACAATTCCATCCCACAGGCTTAGTTCCATCAGGCGTCCTAATAACTGAGGGAGCCCGCGGCGAAGGAGGATACCTATTTAACGCCAAGGGTGAGCGCTTCATTAAAAACTATGCACCAGAAAAAATGGAACTGGCTCCACGCGACGTAGTCGCCAGAGCGGAACAAACAGAAATCCTTGAAGGCCGAGGACTAGAAGGGCCATATGGACCCTATATTGCTTTAGACCTTAGACATTTGGGCGAAGAGAAGATAAACGAGAGGCTGCCCCTCATACGCGATGTTGCAATAAAACTTGGCGGAGTAGACCCTGTTAAGGAGCCTATACCAATCAGTCCAGCAGCCCACTATTCCATGGGAGGAATCCGCGTCAACATAAAGACAGAGACACCAATTTCAGGATTGTACGCAGCTGGTGAATGCTCGTGTATGAGTGTGCATGGAGCAAACAGACTTGGCACAAATTCGACAGCTGATTGTCTAGTTTTCGGAGCAGTCGCAGGCGAAGAAGCCGCCAAACATGTCCTATCCAGCAACTTTCGCGAAATTCCGCATGAAAAAATCTTGGCAGAGGAAAAAAGAGTCTTTGACGAAATTTTGGGCAGCGAAGGCAGTGAAAGAGTGCCCGTCATCAGAAAAAAAATGAGGCGCATTATGAATGAGAAAGTATGGATATTCAGAAGAGGCGACGAACTCGAAAGCGCCTTAAAAGAAATAAGAGAACTCAAACAAAGATTCAAGAACATAAAGGTTGAAGACAAAACTACGCCTTTCAACACTGGATTTGCATCCGCCTTGCAGCTTGACTTCATGTTAGACCTAGCTGAAGTCACCATAGCTTGTGCGCTTGCCAGAACAGAGTCCAGAGGAGCCCACTCAAGGCGTGATTACCCGAAGCGAGACGATGAAAACTGGTTAAAACACACTCTGGCATACTACACAAAAGAAGGACCTAGACTTGAGTACATTCCAGTCACGATAACCAAGTGGCCCCCAGCAGCAAGAGCTTACTAGGAGACGATCCGCATGAGCTCAAAAGTTGAGAAAATTGTTGAGGTTAAGATACACCGCTTTGATCCCCAAAACAGAAGGCATTACTTATCCACGTACAAAGTACCAATTTGTAAGGGCACAACCCTGCTTGACATCCTGATCCATATTAAAGACAATTTGGACGAAACGCTCACATTTCGGCATTCATGTAGAATGGGCATCTGCGGAAGCTGCGGAATCAACGTTAACGGAAAACCCATGCTAGCTTGTTATACGCAGGTGCTTGACCTTGGAGCTGACTGTCTAGTAATAGAACCTCTCTCAAACCTGCCTATCGTAAAAGACCTTGTTGTCGACACTCGACCGTTCTTCGACACCTTCAAGAAAATCAAAACATTTCTGATAAAGCCCGGGGAGGAGCTTAAGAAGCCTGATGAATTTGTTCAGATGCCGCTCGACCTAAAAAAATACTGGGACTTGACGCTGTGCACAAAATGCTCAATCTGCCACTCAGCCTGCCCAGCCGCAATTGACGAAAGATTCCTCGGACCTTCAACCTTAACCGCCAACTACAGGTTTATCACAGATTCAAGGGACAGCGGCTCAGATGAACGATTGAAACCCATGGCTGATAACATTTGGCTCTGTACCTCATGCAACTCATGCACAATGTTCTGTCCCAAGCTGGTTAACTGCTCAAACGCCGTAGTTGACGACCGCAGCCTAATGGTGGAAGCTGGAGAAATTCCAAGAACCGTTAAAGATGTACTTGAAAGCGTCTTCAAATACCACAATCCGATGGGAACACATCAAAGCAAAAGAATGGAATGGGCTAATGACTTGAACGTCAAAACATTCCCAACAGTCGCAAGAGCAGACATCCTATACTTCGTGTGCTGCTCAACAGCCTACGACATAAGAAACCGAGAAATTGCCAGAACAATGGCCCCACTATTCAACAGGTTAGGTTTTGACTATGCAACGTTGGGCGCTGAAGAATGGTGTTGCGGGGACCATATGCTCAGAATGGGCGAAAAAGGGTTGTTTGAGGAACTCTCTCTTCATAACATAGGAATGTTCAAAAAATTCAATACAGAAAAAATCGTAACGCTTTCTCCACACTGTTACAACACATTCAAGAATGATAAACCATACGCCGATGCAAAACTCAACGTTCAACATTACACACAGTTTGTGGCTGAAACCATAGACAAAGACGAACTCAAACTTTACAAAGCTGTAAAGAAAAGGGTTGCCTATCACGACCCATGTTTTCTAGGCAAGCGCAACGAAATATACGACGCTCCTAGGCAGATATTGCAGTCAATAAAGGGCTTAGAACTGGTTGAGATGAAAAGAACAAGACAGTGTAGCTTTTGCTGTGGCGGCGGGGCTGGAAGAGTTTGGACAGAAGAGGCGGCTCCAGAGAAGAGACCTTGCGTAGACAGAATTAAAGAAGCATTGGAACTCGATGTTGACATTGTAAGCGTAGCCTGTCCCTTCTGCGTGACAACTTTGGAAGATGCCGTTAAAGTCTTGGATGTCGAGAATAAGATCGCTGTAAGAGACATTCTAGAACTCTTGAAAGAAGCCTTATAAATCTCATCCAAAGCGTTTATCTTCTTTTCTCCTTTTGATCAACAATAATCACGCAACAAACAAGATGTGAGTTATCAGCCCAATAAGAGACTTACACTCATCATTAGTTTAGTCCTTGCAAATTTCACAGGCTTAAACAGATACATTAATATATTTATCTCTTGAACGTTAATATTCTCATTGAAATCAGCATGTGAGGAGGAAAGTGTTTGTACGGTTATGCCAGTCGCGTACTTCATATAGACTTAACAAGTGGAAAAACCCATGTTGAACCTCTGAATGAAGAATATGCCAAAAAGTACATTGGCGGTATAGGCTTGGGCATGCGATTATGGCTGGACCATTCCAAACCGGGCGTAGACCCATTCAGCCCAGAAAACCCGTTGATTCTGGCAACTGGACCCATATCAGGCACGGTTTGGCCAACAGGCGGAAATGGGCACGCCTTCGTTTCAAAATCTCCACAAAGCTATGGAGTTGGTGAAGCCAAATCTCATGGTTCTTTCGGGACGGAGTTGAAAAGAGCTGGATACGACGTTGTAATTTTCAAAGGCAAGGCAGAGAAACCAGTTTACGTTTGGATTGATGACGATTCGGTTCAGCTTTTAGACGCTTCAAATCTAATGGGTAAATCACCAGCCCAAACTGAGGATGCAATAAGGGAAGAGTTAGGCGACTATTACATTCGCGTTGCAGCTATAGGCCCCGCCGGAGAGAAACTCGTTCGAATAGCATGCATCATCAACGACAAAACAAGGGCAGCTGGAAGAACGGGAATGGGTGCCGTAATGGGTTCAAAGAATCTTAAGGCGATTGCAGTCCGGGGAACACGCGACATTACGGTTGCTAAGCCAGAAGAATTCATGGAATATGTTAAGGAGTTTCATGAAAGAATGAAGGGACCCGCCACGCAGAAGTACAGAACATTGGGCACTCCTGAAAACGTTCTTGTGCACAATTCTTTGGCATGCATGCCCACAAGAAACTTTAACAACGCCTCATTTGAAGGAGCAGAAAAAGTCAGCGGAGAAAACCTAAACGAGAGATTTGTTGCAAAAATCATAGGATGCAGCTCATGTGCAATGCGATGCGAACACATTTGCGTGGTTCCAGAAGGACCATACAAGGGCACTATGACGCGAATGGAATACGAGCCATTATGGGCTATGGGACCATACTGCGGCGTAGATCGCCTCGACGCCATTATAAAAGGAATGGATCTCTGTAACTTTTATGGAATAGACGCCATCAGTGCAGGCGTAATTGTTGGCTTCGCTATGGACTGCTATGAAAACGGAATATTAACAGAGAAGGACTTAGACGGAGTTGATGCCCGATTCGGCAACCACGAAGCTCTAGTCAAGCTTATTGAGAAAATGGGTAAACGTGAAGGCATAGGCGACATTCTTGCCGAAGGTGTGAAAATTGCTGGCGAAAAGATAGGCAGAGGAGCGGAGAAGTTGGGACAACACATCAAAGGAGTGGAAGTCACAGGCTACGACCTCAGATGCCTTAAAACTGCAGCCTTGGGTTTTGCTGTTTCCTTCCGTGGAGCCGACCACAACAGACACGGAGCCTACGCCTTCGACGTAAAAGGAAAAGTAAACCGCCTAAAAGCCGAAAAAGGCAGGGGAAAACTGGTTAAGGACATGGAAGACATGTACACTCTCATAGACTCGTTCATTATCTGCAAATTCTCAAGAGGCACATACTATAAGGAACTCGAAGACATGACTAAGCTTTACACTCTAGTGACGGGATTTGAGATGACACCTCAAGAAATGAAGCAGGCTGGTGAGAGAATAAACAATGTTGCCAGAGTGTTTAACACTAGAGAGGGCTTAAGCCGAAAAGACGACACCTTGCCATACAAGGTTATGCATAACCCGGTTCCAGATGAGGGACCATCAAAAGGAGCCTACGTAACACAAGAAGAATTAGACTTGCTCTTAGATGACTATTACGAGGCACGCGGATGGACAATTGAAGGCGTGCCAAAGGTGGAGAAGCTTAAAGAACTCGGCATGGACGACCTAATCCACATAGTTAAGGAAAAAGAGGAGTGAATGAACAATGGTAAAAATTCATGAGAGAAAATTTGTTTCAGCTGACCCCGACAAATGCGTTGGTTGCCAAGTTTGCGAATACATTTGTTCGTGGGAGAAGGAGAAGGCTTTCAACCCATTGAAATCGCGAATACGAGCTGTTCGATTAAATCCGCTAATAAATGTCTCAATCACTTGCCGACTTTGCGAGGATCCACCCTGTGTTGCTGCATGTCCAAGGGACGCTTTAACACAGTCTGAGGAAACTGGTTTGATAATGGTTGATGAGGACAAGTGCAATGGCTGCGGATGGTGCATTGAAGCATGTGACTATGGAGCAATAATGATACATCCAGAAACAAAAGTTGTTTTCGTATGCGACCTTTGCAAAGACAAAGGCGAACCACAATGCGTTAAATGGTGCCCAGAAGAAGCCTTAGACCTAGTTACAGCCGACGTTCTAGCTCAGAAGGCAAGAATTGCAGCAACTAAGAAGCTGTTCCAAGAAGCCCTAAAAGTAACTTCCTAAATCTTTCCTTTTTTCTAAACCTAATTTTGAGTTTTAAGGAAGGATCTTAGGTAAAACATTGGTAAGCGTGCGGTTCGAAGAATTGGATTTAATCATTTTTCTCCTTTAAGCCAGCCTTTGATTCCGAGTTCTTTTACAGTTATGTTTATTGGTTCGGGTTCGTGTGACTTGTATTTGCCGTCTTCGTCCAAGTACAGTATTCTCGGTTTTAGAGGGAACACGCCTTGAACCTTTGGCTTGAGAACAAGTCGCACTTCTTCTGTCTTTAGAGGGTCAAGGCGCTTTCCCTT